>UMFM01052628.1_pt1 | contig 32071 bp, 26 predicted proteins | sample 1965011 | NCBI WGS metagenome assembly UMFM01 (sample SAMEA4836046, study PRJEB28245) | human gut metagenome | biome: gut microbiome; material: fecal sample | place: Denmark | collected 2008 | reverse complement strand
TTCGGCTCCAAAAGTGTGGTTTGGAAGGGCGGCATGTACTAAGCCAAAACCGCCGCTCCCAAGAATCCCAATTTATAAAAAGAACGCAGGCAGAACTTTTCGCAAAGGCGAAGGCTCTGCCTGCTTTTTTGCACCCCTGCCGCACTTTTCTCTTCGCCGCAAATGTGCTACAATAGCCTTAGCATAAGGAAAAGGGGAACGCGCATGGCCAGAAACAGGCAGAACCTGAACATCATCTACATCTCGGACCGAATGCGGGAGACGCTGCGGCCCATAGCGTCCTGTGCGCTCACGGCGGTGGTGGCCCCCATGGGCTACGGTAAAACGACGGCGGTGCGCTGGTTCTTGGCAGAGCAGGCCAAGGCGGGGGCCGTGGTGCTGCAAGCCAGCATCTACTCGGATAACCGCTCCATCTTCTGGAAAAGCGTGCAGAAGGCCTTTGCCGCCGCCGGGCTGACGGTGCTGGAGGGCTACGACTGCCCCGCCGACGCCAGCGACGCGGCTTTGCTGCTGGAGGACCTGTGTGCCGCGCTGGGCGGCAAAACGCCCTACTATCTTTTTCTGGACGATTTCCACCTGCTGGGGGATGAGCGGGTGGCGCAGTTTTTGTGTCGGCTGGCCTACCGCCTGCCCGAGAACGTCCACCTTATCGTGGCCAGCCGCAACCGCTTTCTGCCCGGGGAGCAGGTGGTGCGGCTGGGGCGGCGGCTCCACCGCATCGAGGCCGACGGCCTCCGCTTGAACCGGGAGGAGCTGCTGGCCTACACCCACCGCTGCGGCGTGGAGATCACCGCCGCCCAGGCCGAGAGCCTGCTGCGCTCCTGCGAGGGGTGGTTCTCCGCCGTCTACCTGAACCTCCATGCCCTGGCCGAGCGGGGGAGCCTGCTGCAGCCGGGGCCGGACATCTACGCCATGTTCACCGCCGCCATGCTGGAGTCCCTGCCCGAGAAGACCCGGGGCTTCCTCGCTGTGATGGGGCTGGCCGATGAGTTCACGGTGGAGATGGCCCGGGCTGTCACCGCCCTGCCCGACGCGGAGGAGGTGCTGCGGGCCCTCACCCAGCAAAACGCCTTTGTCACCCGCCTGCCGGACGGGGTGAGCTTCCGCTTCCACCACATGATGAAAGAGTGCGCCGAGCGGCTCTTTGCCCAGCTGCCCGCCGCCCGGCAAACGGAGGTCTGGCAGCGGTATGGCCGCTGGTATGCCCAAAAAGCCCAGTACCTCCACGCTTTGCAGGCCTTTGAGCACTGCGGCGACCGCGACGCAGCCCTTGCCGTCATCGAGGCGGACGCGGGGGATCTGCTTGCCTCCCTCAGCCCCGCCGAGCTGCTGCAGCGGCTGGACCGCTGCCCGGTGGAAGCGCTGCAGCGCCACCCGCTGGCCATTCTGGTGCTGATGCGCCGGATGTTCACCTGGCAGCAGATCCCCAAAATGATGGAGCTGAAAGCCCTGCTGGAAGCTGCCGTGGCCCAACACCCCGAGTGGCCCGTCGCCGAGCGGGGCAACCTGCTGGGGGAGTGCGACCTCATCCAGAGCTTCTTGTTCTACAACGACATCACCCAGATGAGCCGCCTCCACCGCAGCGCCAGCCGCCAGATGAGCCGCCCCGCCGTCACCCTGCGCAACAGCGGCAGCTGGACCTTCGGCTCCCCCTCGGTGCTGATGATGTACTACCGCGCCCCCGGGGAGCTGGGCAAAGAACTGGCCGAAATGTACGAGTGTATGCCCCATTACTATAAAATCACCAACGGCCACGGCCAGGGGGCCGAGCTTCTGATGGACGCGGAGGCCGCCTACCTGCAGGGGGCGTGGGAGAAAGCCGCTGTGCTGCTGGAGCGGGCCCGGGCCGACGCCGCCGGGCAGGAGAACATGACCCTCTGCTGCGACTTTTTGGCCCTGCGGCTGGCCCTGTGCGGCAAGGGGAAAGAGGAGTACGATTTTGCCGCCAAGCGCGCCGCCCTGCTGCAAAAGCACGACGGGGTGCAGGTGCATCTGCTGGAGAGCATCGCCGCCTATTTCTACGCTTTGCAGGGCAGGCCGGAGCAGGCCCCGGAGCTGTTCCGGGAGCACAAGCTGGCCGAGGTGAGCTTCTTTGGGCCCTGCCGCCCCATGATGTCCCTCATCGAGCAGCAGGTCTGGCTGGCGCAGGGAGAGTACGTGAAGGTGATCGCCCACAGCGAGGGCCTGCTGCGCCGGTGCGAGGCCATGCACTACGGTCTGGTGGGCCTGCAGGCCCGCATCCAGCTGGCGGCGGCGCAGCTGCGCTTTGGCCAGCGGGCCGAGGCCCGGGCCACGCTGGCAGCGGCTTTGCTGGACGCTGTGCAGGACGATTTCTGGGTGCTCTTTGTGGAGCAGTATCCCGCTCTGGCCCCCCTGCTGGAAGGGGAGGACTGGGCCGCCTGCGAGCCGCGTCTGGGGCCCTTCGTGGCCCGCATCCTGCCCGCAGGCCGGGCCTTTGCCGTCCGGCTGGGCCTGCCCGCCCCCGCGCCGGAGCTGCCCCTGACCGACCGCGACCGGGAGCTGGCCCGTCTGGTGGCCGGGCGGTGCACCAACAAGGAGATCGCCGCCGCCCTCTACCTCTCCGAGGGCACGGTGAAGCAGTACATCAACCAGCTGTACGCAAAGCTGGATATGGGCGGCGACCCCCGCACCCGCCGCGCCCGCCTGGCCGAGTGGTACCAGAAAAACGCCCCCCGGAATTAACCAAAAACTAACCCCGGGTTAATAGCAAAAACCAAAGCTCCACGGTATCCTAAAAGTGAACCGTGGAGCTTTTTTCCTGCAACAAAATTGGTAGAAAAAGGGAGGCTTTTGCAATGAAACGAAGATGGAAGAAATTCCTCGCCGGGGTGCTTTCCGCAGCCCTCGCGCTGAACCTCGCAGCCCCGCTGGCACTGGCGGGCAGCTCGACGATGGGAGCAGCTTGCGGGGTGACAAATGTACTTCTGTATCCGGAGTGGAACGGACCGGTCGATAGTAAGAAATGCATTCAGGGTACGGTATCCTATAACCGGGGTCTTTTGACCTTTGACGGAGATGTGACGCTGGATACAACTTCGGACCCGTATAATTCTTCGCTGGTCGAAGCCCTCAGTGAAAAAAATCTGAGGCTGGTGGCAAACGGCAAGGTGACGGGCAGTACAAATAGCGACGGCTTTGATGGAGCAAAGGAGATAGTAAGGGGAAAATACGATCTCACCAATACCTATTGGAACAATACGTCGAAAGGAATTTCGGGTGGAGACACGGGAACAACGATTGCTTCCGATACCGAGATCACGCTGAAGGGTTTCCAGACGGGCATCGGCTGGGGAAGCGTTCAGATCGATGGCAAGGTGAAGATCACAAATGCAGAATGCGGCATCGCCAATTTCACTACCATGAACCATGGCAGCGAGCTGGTGATCCATGCGCAGCAGTACATCGGGGAACAGGGTCATCTGACCTACAACGGCGGCCACCTGCTCCTGAATGTGACGACTATCGGTATGGACTTCGGCCTGAGTAGGCTGGGCATCGGAGAGGACGTAAGCAGGTTCTGGTATCGCACCGACGATGACGCGGGTTATACGGAAATCGACACCAGCGTGCAGGAAAAACTTGACAGCTTTTTTGAAGTCAAAGAGACAAACCACGCCTATCTGGAGCTGACGGATGTGGACCCGGACCAGCAGGAAAGTGAAACCTACGACCTTTTGGTAGCAGGCAAGCAGGTAACGGAAACCAACCAGAACGACGTGCTGGAGGATGGCGGGTCTGTGAAGTTTGACCCGACGACCAACACACTGACCCTGAACGATGCCGATCTCACGCTGGATGGGGCCGCGGGCGGTTACTGCTGCATCGATTCCCAATTGGCGGAAGAGCTGACCATTACCGGCACAGCCACCCTTTCCAACGCCGATGGAATCCTTACGGCTGGCCCGCTGACGCTGAAGGACGCAACCCTCACCTTTACGGGCAATATCAATGAGGATGTTGGTGATGACGCAATCCGGGCAGGCCGCTCTGACGAGGACATCACCATCCAAAACAGCACCGTGACCATTGCAGGCACAAACTCGGAGGGCAACTTCTTCCAGTTTGGCATTCGGTGCGGCAAGCTCACCGTGGCAAACAGCACGCTGAACGTGAAAGTCGGCGGCTCGGCCATCGTGGCAGACGAGTTGAAGGCTTCCGGCGCAGGCACCGTCATCACGGCAGAAACGGATGCATCGGAGGAACAGGAGTATTATGCCCTCGAACTGGACGAGCTGACCCTGAGGGACGGCCTTGATCTGGTGGAAGGCAAAATGAACGAGAGCAAGAAGGCGAAGATCGCCCAGCCGGAGCAGGCCCCCACGGACTTTAAGGTCTACTGGGTCGTCCATCCGGGGGACGAACCGGTGAATGGAGGAATGCAGTTCCCCGGTGCAATCACCGGCAGCGAGGAGGAAGCCCGCCTCTTTGAGGGCTGGTTCCTCGAAGACGGCACCCGCTTGGAGGATAGCCCCTACTACATGGGCCCGGGCGCGAACCATGTGGGCAACCTCGACCGGGACGTGACCTTCTATGGCCATTGGCGCACCGCCGAGAGCGGCGAGGGCAGCCCAGACGGCGGAGACGGCTTCGGCACCCTTCTGGCGGGCGTCGCAGTCGTGGGCGTGGCGGGCGTCGTGGCCTATCAGGTGGGCACGGAGCTCATCCTTGACCAGCTCCTGCCTGCAGGAGTGGCCGTGCCCCATACCCGCGCCGAGCTGGCAATGCTCCTCTGGAACACCGCAGGCCGCCCGGCCCCGGCCACTCTGCCCGCCTTTGCGGACGTAGCCGACCCGGAGCTGGCCCAAGCCGCCCAGTGGGCCATCGAGCAGGGCTACCTGAAAGCCCGCGCCGACGGCAGCTTTAAGCCGGACAAGGGCGTTGCCAAGTGGCGCGTCATCCGCGGCTACCGGGCAGTGACCGAACCATGACCGTGCAGGTAAAATAGCCCCACAGCACAAGGCCCCGCAGACTTTGAAAAAGGTCTGCGGGGCCGCTGTTTGTTTATGCGTGGCGTGCAGGGAAAGTTTGAGAAGGCGTACGGCAAACCGGTTCCGCGCATTACATCTCATGTGCTGCGACACACCTTCTGCACCAATGTTCAGCAGGCCGGGCTGGATGTAAAAAGCCTGCAATACCTGATGGGGAACTCCAATGCCAGTGTGACGCTGGATGTCTACACGCACAGCAGTTTTGAATCGGTTGAAAGAGCCTTTGAACAGATCGCCGGCAACCTGTGATTTTCGACGTATGAAGCGGAATTGCTTACTCAATAAGTACCTTATGGAGACGGGATCTCTTCGGAGACTCCGTCTCTTTTTGTATAGAAACCACAGATGCAGCCCACTCTATCAAAAAGGGGTGAGCAGATGTCCGGCAAACGGGTATTGGCGTTGTATGCAGCTGTTCTGCTGGGGTTTGCGGTAGTTTTGTGCCGCCTGTATTTTCTGGCAGAGAACCATACCTATGCTGCCCGGGCCGAAGCGCAGAGCACGGTCCGGCTCTCGCTGCCTGCCCGGCGGGGCAGCTTCTACGACCACAGCGGCCTGCTTCTCACCGGGTTGGAAACGCGGTATCTTGCCCTCTGCTTCCCGGGCGAAAACAACTACACACGCCTGTATGCATTTACGGACAGTGCCGGGCAGGCACTTTTGTACCGGAACCGCAACCGCTCTGCACCGTTTCTGCTGGAAGTGGACCGCGACCTTTCCGGGCGCGGCATACGCTGCTTTGCAACGGCACGGCGCTGCGCAGAAGTTCCGCTGTGCCAGCATCTGATCGGCTATCTGGATGCAGAAGGCCGCGGCATTGCCGGGCTGGAAAAGGCGCTGGACAGCCAGCTGGCCGGGACAAAGGAGCATGACACGCTGGTGTGCGCGGTCACAGCACAAGGACGGCTGAGGGCCGGGGAAACACCGCAGCTCACCCGGCAGGACAGCAGTGCGGTGGGCGTGCAGCTGACGATCTCCCGTCCGGTGCAGCGTGCCGCCGAAGCGGTGGCCGCAGACACCATGACCAGCGGCTGCATTCTGGTTCTGGACACGGCCACTGCTGCGGTTCGCGCCAGCGTCAGCGTACCGGGCTATGACCCGGATGACCTTGCCGCAAGTCTGGATGCACCGGACAGTCCGTTCCTGAACCGCGCACTGGAAAGCTATGCTGTGGGTTCAGTGTTCAAGCCGGTGCTGGCTGCGGCAGCGCTGGAGCAGGGCATCCTGCCGGAGTACGAATGCACCGGTGCGGTGGTGGTGGATGGACAGATCTTCCGCTGTGCAGGCGGTGTTCCGCACGGAACGGTGGACATGACTGCGGCTCTGGAAAAAAGCTGCAACGGTTATTTTATCCGGCTGGGGCAGCAGCTGGGGGCAGAGACGCTTTTGCAGATGTCTCGGCAGCTTGGCTTCGGGCAGGAGGTGCCGGTGGCAGGTGCGCTGCACGCCGATGCCGGAAAGCTGCCGTCTGCCGGGGAGCTTGCCCAGAGCGGTCAGCTGGCAAATTTCAGCTTTGGGCAGGGCGGTCTGCTGGCATCACCGGTACAGATCGCCGCCATGATGAACACCATTGCTTCCGGCGGGGTGTACCGCACGCCTTTCTTTGTGTGTGGCTCGGTGGATGAAACTGACGGTACGCCGCTGGAAACGCTTGCACATCCGCAGTCAAGGCGGGTGATGAGTGCGGAAAATGCAGCGCTCCTGCGTAAAATGCTGCAGCAGGTGGTGGAAGAGGGCACTGCACAGGATGCTGCCTGGCTGGAAGAAGGGGCTGGCGGCAAGACCGGTACCGCGCAGACCGGGCAGTTCACACCGGATGGCACGGAACGCAAAAACTTGTGGTTCGCAGGGTTTTACCCGGCGCAGCAGCCGCGCTACACCATTGTGGTGCTGCAGGACGGGCAGGTGAGCACGGAACATTCCAGCGCCGCCATCTTTGCCCGGCTGTGCGCAATGCTGGACCTTCTGGCATAAAAATGCACGGTTTCTGCTTGCTTTTTTGCGCTTGTTGTGCTACTATATATTTGTATTTCTGCGTAGTTTTTGTTGAATTAAAATAAAGGAGCATTTCAATCCATGTCTGTTATCGAAATTGTTGGCGGTGTGATCCTGCTGATCGCTTCGCTCGTCATCGTTTTCCTCACTCTCATGCAGCACACCCACGGTCAGGGCCTTTCCGGTGCCATCAACGGCAGTATGGGCGGCGCAAACAATGCCCGTTTGACCCCGGCTGATCAGATGCTGGCCAAGACCACCCGCATTGCAGGCATTGTTTTCTTTGTGGTTGCCATTCTGGCATGTCTGTTTGCAGGCCGTCTGGCAGGTTGACAAGGTTCGTGCAGCCCCGTGTAAAGGACGGGGCTGTTTTTCTGTGTTATGATAGGATGTCAGCGGCAGTCTGACCGCTGGGCAGGGTGGGGCAACTGGCCCACGATTGGCAGCGCTGCGGCACGTTGGAGGCTGCGGCCATGGAAGAGCAAGGAGAAAAAATATTATGGCAATGCGCGATAAAATTGAGCACGCGATCCAGAATCAGCCGTGCACCGTCAAAGACCTCAAATCCAAATTCGGCGGGGACCGCGGCTCGGACCGCAAGGTGATGGAGGCTGTGGATCAGCTGGTGCACGAGGCGGTCATCTGCCAGCGTCAGGGCGTGTTCTTTACGGTGCGCTCCGGCCGTGCAGACAAGGCTCTGCTGTGCAAGGTGGTAAAACTGGGCAAGAATTTTGCCTTTGTCATGCTGGAGGACGGCACCAGCGATATCTTTATCCCGGGCCGTTTTACCCGCGGTGCCATGCCCGGCGACATAGTGCTTGTGGAAAAGTTTGAGCACCCCCGTGTGGAGGGCAGCGATGAAGGCGAGATCCTGGCCATTCTGGAAGAAAAGAACGATCTGGTGGGCACTGCCCGCCGCATTGAGGGCCGCCTGAAGTTCGTGCCGGACGACTGCCCGGCCATCTCCATGCAGATGATGCGTGACTGCGAGGGCGGTGCAAAGGACGGCGACAAGGTGGCCGTGGAGATCCTGCAGCGCGGCAATCGGCAGGAAGATCACCGCGTGGGCGTTGCCATGCGGTTTGGCAGCTCGGACGAAGCAAAGCGCTGCGCAAAGGCTCTGCTCTATGCGCAGGATATCCACAGCCGCTTCCCGGATAAGGTTCGTGAGGAAGCCAAGAAGCTGGAGAACGCTGAGGTCTCTGAAAAGGACACCGAGGGCCGCATGGATCTGCGTGCCCTGCCCATCTTCACCATTGACAGTGCTGAGACCAAGGACATCGATGATGCCATCAGCCTGACCAAGACCCCGGAGGGCGGTTTTGAGCTGGGTGTCCACATTGCAGATGTTTCCAACTATGTCAAGCCCGGCAGCGAACTGGACAACGAAGCGTTTAACCGCGCAACCAGTGTCTACTATGCCGATCAGGTGGTGCCCATGCTGCCCAAGCAGCTTTCCAACGGCATCTGCAGCCTGAATGAGGGCGTGCTGCGTCTGGCCTTCTCCTGCCTGATGCATCTGGATAAGGATGGCAACCTGATCGATTACCGCTTTGTCAAGTCGGTCATCCGCAGCCGCGTCAAGGGTGTTTACTCCGAGATCAACGCCTTGCTGGCCGGCAGTGCTGACGACGAGCTGAAGGGCAAGTACCATGAAGTGCTCAGCCAGCTGCCCGCCATGAAGGAACTGTACGGCCACCGTGCCCGCCTGCGCAAGGAGCGCGGCTGCATGGATATCGAGAGCGGCGAGGTGAAGCTGATCCTCGACGAGGACGGCCACTGCATCGACGTGAAAAAGCGCACCTCCGGCGAGAGCGAAGCTATGATCGAAGAGTTCATGCTGCTGGCCAACCAGTGCGCTGCCCACTTTGCCCGCGTGAAGCAGATCCCCTTCGTGTACCGTGTGCACGAGGAACCCAATGCTGAAAAGCTGGAGCGTCTGCACACTCTGCTGCAGGCCTGCGGCATCAACGATCACTTTGCCAAGGATGTGCCCACCCCCAAGGAGCTGAGCGCAATTCTGGAAGGTGTGCGTGGCGGCCCGTATGAGCAGATCATCAATACCGGTATGCTGCGCTGCATGTCCAAGGCTGTGTATGAGGAAAAGCCCAAGGGCCACTACGGCCTGGTGCTGAAGGACTACGCTCACTTCACCAGCCCCATCCGCCGCTATCCGGATCTGGCCATCCATCGCATCATGACCGCCCAGCTCAAGGGCATGGATAAGGATACCATGGTGCTGCGCTACAGCGACTTTGCCGAGAAGGCAAGCAAGCAGTCCAGTGAGCGCGAGATCATTGCAATGCAGATCGAGCGCAAGGCTGAGGACTGCTACAAGGCCGAGTATGCCCGCCGCCATCTGGGCGAGTGCTACGAGGGCCGCATTTCCGGCGTGACCCAGCGCGGCCTGTTCATTGAGCTGGACAACGGCGTGGAGGGCTTTGTGCCTGCTTCCAGCCTGACCCCCTCCGGCACCATGCTCACCGAGGGCATCCGCCTGTCCGACCCCGTCTCCGGCAAGAACTGGAGCCTGGGCGACACCATGATGATCACCATTGTGCGTGCGGATGTGAACCTGGGCAAGATCGACTTTGAGGTTGCTCCGGCAAGCGCAAAGTAAGCAAAAAGATCAGAACACCTGTACGGCGTTTTCCTGCATAGGAAGAGACTGTACAGGTGTTTTTTGTCCGCGGACAAGAAGCGGTGGAAAAGGGGAGAACGACATGCTGAAAAACGAAACACTGCGCAGAGATGCAGATGCCATCGTCCGTGCCAGCCTGAACGCTGTTCTGCCGGACGAAGCGGTGCGCCGCGCGCTGAAAAATTTCCGGCCGCAGGGCGGCAGGGTGCTGCTGGTGGCTGCCGGTAAGGCAGCATGGCAGATGGCCCATGCGGCGGTGAAATTTCTTGGCCGGGTGGATGGCGGCGTGGTCGTGACCAAATACGGCCACGTGAAGGGCACGATCCCCGGCGTGGACTGCTGCGAAGCCGGGCACCCCGTGCCGGATGAGAATGGCTTTGCCGCCACCCGGAAAGCGCTGGAACTGGTGCAGGGCTTAACGGCAGAGGATACGGTGCTGTTTCTGCTGTCCGGCGGCGGTAGTGCACTGTTTGAGAAGCCGCTGATCCCCGGCGCAGAGCTGCAGCAGATCACGGGCCAGCTGCTTGCCAGCGGTGCCGATATCGTGGAGATGAACACCATTCGCAAGCGCCTGTCCGGGGTCAAGGGCGGGCGGTTTGCACAGAGCTGTGCACCCGCACAGGTGTTCAGCATCGTGCTCAGTGATATTCTGGGCGACCCGCTGGATATGATCGCCAGCGGCCCGGCGGTGCCGGATACCTCCACCTGTGCACAGGCCCTCGCCATTGCGGAAAAATATCACCTGCAGCTTTCGGCACAGGCCAAGGCTTTGCTGGCACAGGAGACTCCAAAGGTGCTGGACCGTGTTGCCACGCAGATCACCGGCAGCGTGCGGGAGCTGTGCAGCGCAGCAGCCAACGCCTGCCGGGAGCTGGGCTATGAGCCGGTGATCTTGACCGACAGGCTCTGCTGTGAAGCGCGGGAGGCTGGCAGCTTCCTTGGTTCCATAGCCCGCACCCACGCGGGGCAGGGCAAAAAGCTGGCCTTTCTTGCAGGCGGTGAGACGGTCGTCCACCTGACCGGAACAGGTCTGGGCGGGCGCAATCAGGAGCTGGCCCTTGCTGCAGCACCGGTGATCGCCGGGCTGGATGCAGCGGTCTTTTCGGTGGGCAGCGATGGCACCGACGGCCCAACCGATGCTGCGGGCGGCTATGTGGACGGCAGCACGGCCGCGGCACTGGTGCAGAACCAGCTGAAGGTGTACGATGTGCTGCAGAACAACGATGCCTACCATGCCCTCAAGGCGGTGGATGGGCTCATCATCACCGGCGCGACCGGCACGAATGTCAACGATGTGGCCGTGGTGCTGATCGGAAATCAAGGATAGAACGAAGCCACCGGGAGTTCTCTGCAAAAAGCGGAAGCGGAACGGATGGAGCTGCAGCGCCGCAAGGAACTTACGGAACAGATGTTCCACGGGATGGCCCGCATCGTGGACCGGTTTGTGGTGTGTGATCTGGAAAATGACCACTATGAATAATGCCTTGCAGGATCATGGATTATATGGGTAAAAAATAAGGTGCTGTCCGCACAGACAGCACCTTATTTTTATGGTTTACATGTGCAGCAGGCTGCGCTGCTCGCTGGCGCGGAACTTGAGTGCCGCAGCAATGAATGCCTTGAACAGCGGGTGAGCACGGTTCGGACGGCTCTTGAACTCCGGGTGGAACTGTGCGCCCAAATGGAAGTCACGGCCGGGCAGCTCTACAGTCTCTACCAGACGACCGTCGGGGCTGGTGCCGGAAATAACAAGACCGGCGTCCTGCATCTCCTGACGGAACTCGTTGTTGAACTCGTAGCGGTGGCGGTGGCGCTCCCAGATCTCGGCCTCGCCGTAGCACTCGGCCATCTTGGTGCCGGGCATCACCTTGCAGGGGTATTTACCCAGACGCATGGTGCCGCCCTTGGGAATGTTGCCCTGCTGGTCGGCCATCAGCGCGATCACATTGTGCTTGCCATCCGGGGTGAATTCGCTGGAATTTGCATCCTTGTAACCCAAAACGCCCCGGGCAAACTCCATCACCATGATCTGCATGCCAAGGCAGATGCCAAAGTAGGGAACATGGTTCTCGCGGGCATACTGTGCAGCCTGGATCATGCCCTCAATGCCGCGGTCGCCAAAGCCGCCGGGTACGATGATGCCGTCCACATCTGCAAAGGCTTCCTTGCAGGCGGCCTGGTCGGTCAGGTCCTCGCTTTCCACCCAGCGGATCTCCACCTGACTGTCGTTCTCAAAGCCGGCGTGGTACAGGCTCTCCATCACGGAGAGGTAAGCGTCGTGCAGCTTGACGTATTTGCCCACCAGCGCAATGCTGCAGGTCTTGCTGCGGGTAGCAATGCGGCTGACCACCTGCTTCCACTCGGTCAGGTCGGCAGCGGGCACATCCAGCTTGAGCTTCTGCACCACTACCTCGTCCAGACCACCGGTGTGCAGCATCAGCGGGCACTGGTACAGGCTGGGCATGGTCAGGTTCTCGATCACACACTCCGGCTTCACATTGCAGAAAGTGCTGATCTTGCGGCGGATGTCGCCGCCCACACTGCCGTCTGCGCGCAGGATGATGATGTCCGGGTTCACGCCCATGCCCTGCAGCTCTTTCACAGAGTGCTGTGCAGGCTTGGATTTGTACTCGTCCGAGCCGGAAATGTAAGGCACCAGCACCACATGGATGTAGCAGCAGTTGTCGCGGCCCTGCTCCAGACCCACCTGACGGATGGCCTCGAGGAAGGGCTGGCTTTCAATATCACCGGTCGTGCCGCCGATCTCGGTAATGACCACGTCAGCCTCGGTGGAAGAGGCCAGATTGTAGATGTAGCTCTTGATCTCGTTGGTGATGTGGGGAATGATCTGCACGGTCTGGCCCAGATATGCACCCTGACGTTCCTTGTTCAGTACGTTCCAGTACACCTTGCCGGTGGTCAGGTTGGAGTATTTGTTCAGATTCTCGTCGATAAAGCGCTCGTAGTGGCCCAGATCCAGATCGGTCTCAGTGCCATCGTCGGTCACGAACACCTCACCGTGCTGCAGCGGGCTCATGGTGCCGGGATCCACATTCACATAGGGGTCCAGCTTCTGGCTGGCCACCTTCAGACCGCGGCACTTGAGCAGACGGCCCAGCGATGCGGCTGTGATGCCCTTGCCAAGGCCGGAGACGACACCGCCGGTGACAAAGATGAATTTGGTTTGTTTCTCTGCCATAGAATTTCCTCCTCTATTTTTGTTTTTCTGAATTCTTTCCCTTATAAACCTTTGTGAATTCTTTCAGGTGAACGGCCTTGCTCTCAGCCTCTCCCAAAATGAGCCGGTGAAAGCAAGGATACTTTTCCCAATCCAATATTATACACCCATGTCCTCATAATTTTCAAGGACTTCCTGTGCAATTTCTGTGCGGTCACGCCGGGTATCCATGGCCTGTTTTTCTATGTAGCGGTGCGCCTCGGCTTCGGTCATGTGCTCGTGCTCCACAAGGCAGCATTTTGCCCGGCTGACCAGCCGCACCTGTGCGATCTTTTCCTGTAAGCGGGCGTTCTCCTGCCGGGCACGCAGCAGCCGGTGGTTGCCTGCCGCCGCCATGTGCATGGCCTGCACAAAAAAGGCGGTGCTGAAGGGCTTTGACAGCAGCAATACCCCCTGCTCGCTCAAAGGCCCCAAAAGCTGCTCAGCCTGTGCGGCCTTGACCAGAAGCACGACACCGGCATCTGTTTTTTCCACAGCATTGATGCACACCTCATGCCCGAATTCATCGGGCAGGGGAGAGTTGACCACGATCAGCTCAAAATCCGATTCCGTCATGCGCCGCCGGGCTTCGGCCCCGCTGGGAATGATCACCGGGCGGCTGTAGCCCATTTCGGTCAGCCGTGCAGCGATATACTCGTTGGAGCTTGCACCGGCACTTACGATCAGTGCACGTCCCATTTCCTTTTCCTTCGCTCCTTTCTCCTACACACTCTCTTTTGCAGGGGTCAGATGGCGTTGAAGTAATGGGTACGCTCGTACTCAACAGGGTCGGACGCGTGTTTCAGTGCTTCGCAACGCTTCAGTTCTTCCGTAAAGTAGCGGCTGGCAAGCTGCTCGGGCAGCACTCTGCGCAAAAATTCGCTCTCCTCCGCAGCCTGCACAGCCTCTTCCAGACTGGCGGGCAGAGTCTCAAGGCTGAGGCCCTCAGCCATAGAGGGGTCGAACAGATTCTTGTTCACGGGGGCAGAGAGCACCATGCGGTTCTCGATGCCGTCCAATCCGGCAGCCAGAACCAGACCAATGGCCAGATAGGGGTTGCAGGCAGGGTCCGGGCTGCGCAGCTCCATGCGGCAGTTGTCGCCCTTTACCTGCGGGATGCGCACCAGCTGGCTGCGGTTCTGGCGGCTCCAGCTCACATAGCGGGGCGCTTCATCGCAGCCAAAGCGCTGATAGCTGTTGGGCAGAGGGTTGGTGAACACGGTCAGCTCCCGGCTGTGGGCCAGCACACCGGCCATAAAGCTGCCTGCAATGCTGTCCGGGGCAATGTCGCCCTCAAACAGGTTGCGGCCATCCATGTAAAGGGACAGGTTGATGTGCAGGCCGCTGCCTGCCTGATCCGGCAGGGGCTTGGGCAGGAAGCTTGCATGGATGCCGCTGCGGGTGGCAATGGCGCGCACGATCTGCTTGAACATCATCACGTTGTCGGCGGTCTTGAGGGGGCCTGCGTGGTGGCAGTCGATCTCGTTCTGGCCGTTGCCGCTTTCGTGATGGCTGTGCTGAGGGCTCATGCCCATCTGCTCCATGGTCAGGCAGATGTCCCGGCGGAGGTTCTCGCCTGCGTCCAGCGGGGCCACGTCAAAGTAGCCGCCAAAGTCGATGGGGATACGGGTGGGGCGGCCCCGGTCATCGTTCTCGAACAGGTAGAACTCACACTCTGCGCCCACATTGCAGGTGATGCCCAGCTTTTTGAATTTGCGGTTCACGCTGCGCAGAAAGCCGCGGCAGTTGCCGCCAAAGGGCTGGCCGTCCGGCTTTTCCACATCACAGAAAAACTGCATCACCCGGCCCTCGGTAGGCCGCCAGGGGAGAATGGTCACGGTGGAAAGATCCGGCCGCAGCACAAGATCGCTTTCCTCCACCTTCATAAAGCCGGCAATGGAGCTGCCGTCGAAGCAGACACCGTCTTCCAGAGCTTTGGGCAGATCGTTTGCCAGCACAGCAATGTTCTTCTGAGTGCCAAAGATATCGCAGAAGGCAAAGCGCACAAATTTGACGTTGTTGTCCTCCACAAAATCAAGGATGTCCTGTTGGGTCGAATAGCTCATAATGGTTTCCCTTTCAAATAAAACGCCTAAAGGCCTGCCCTCAGAATGGGAGCAGGTCTTTAGGCTGGTGTAAGAAATAGGAAAAGGAGAATGGCAATTTTAAATTCCGCAGCCTACGGATGCTATTCTGCTGTTACGCTGATGAAAGATCAGACGTAGTAGAGCATCTTGCTGTAGCTGGGCAGAGGCCAATAATCCTCACCGCAGATGGTCTCGGCGTCGTCGGCGGCGGCACGCAGGGTGTCCATGGCGGGCAGCACGTTGTCGTGGAAGGCAACGGCCTTCTCGCTCTCGGAGGGCAGAGCCTTGGCGGCATCCACGGCATCCTGCAGGGTGTCGATGGCGTCGCTCATGGCGTCGGCGTCGGCGGACAGACGGCCCAGGGTCTTGGTCTCACTGCGCACGCTGATGTTCTCGCTCACAGCCAGTTTGGATGCTGCGGTATTGGCAAGCTCGCTCATGTAGGAGTTGACGGCAGGCAGCAGCTGCTTGCGGGCCATTTCCAGCATGGTCAGAGCCTCGATGTTGATGATCTTGGAGTAGTGCTCCATCTCCACCTCGTAGCGGCTCTCCATCTCCACCTTGGTCAGCACGCCGAACTCTTCCATCAGGGCAATGTTCTTGGGCTCGATCAGGGCAGGCAGAGCAGCGGGGGTGTTCTTCTTGTTGGGCAGACCGCGCTTTGCGGCTTCCTCTTCCCACTCGGCAGTGTAGCCGTTGCCGTTGAAGATGACGCGGCGGTGGTCGCGGATGGTGCGCTTGACCAGAGCAATCACGGCGCTGGTAAAGTCCTCAGCGCTCTCCAGCTCGTCGGCGTAGCCCTTCAGTTCCTTTGCGACGGCGGTGTTCAGGATGGTGTTGGCATCACTCAGGTTCTCAGCGGAACCGGGCATACGGAACTCGAACTTGTTGCCGGTGAAGGCAAAGGGAGAGGTACGGTTGCGGTCGGTGGTATCCTTGCTGAACTTGGGCAGGACATCAACGCCCAGATCCATCTTCATCTTGACGGGGCCGGCATAGGGGGAATCGGATGCGATAGCATCGATGACAGCTTCCAGCTCTTCGCCCACAAAGATGGAAATGATAGCCGGAGGTGCCTCGTTGGCACCCAGACGGTGATCGTTGCCGGGAGTGGCAACGGAGGTGCGCAGCAGATCGGCGTACTCGTCAACAGCCTTGATGACGGCGGCCAGGAACACCAGGAACTGCAGGTTCTCCATGGGGGTGTCGCCCGGGTCGAGCAGATTCTCGTGGGTGGTGGACATGGACCAGTTGTTATGCTTGCCGCTGCCGTTGACGCCCTCAAAAGGCTTCTCATGCTGCAGGCAGACCAGACCGTACTTGGGAGCAATCTTCTTCATCATCTCCATCGTCAGCAGGTTGTGGTCGATGGCAACGTTGGTGGTGTCGAAGATGGGAGCCAGCTCATGCTGACAGGGAGCAACTTCGTTGTGCTTGGTCTTGGCGGGAATGCCCAGCTTCCACAGCTCTTCGTCCAACTCCTTCATAAACTCGGAGACCTCGGGACGAATGACACCGAAGTAGTGCTCTTCCAGCTCCTGACCCTTGGCAGAGGGGGCACCGAACAGGGTGCGGCCGGTGAGGATCAGATCCTGACGAGCTTCGTAATCTTCCTTCTTGATCAGGAAGTACTCCTGCTCGGGGCCGACGGTGGTGGAGACGTAATCCACATCCTTGCCGAACAGCTTCAGGATGCGAACCGCCTGATTGGACAGTGCGTTCATGGAACGCAGCAACGGGGTCTTCTTATCCAGAGCCTCGCCGGTGTAGCTGACGAATGCGGTGGGGATGCACAGCACGTCATCCTTCACGAATGCGTAGCTGGTGGGGTCCCATGCAGTGTAGCCGCGGGCCTCGCAGGTGGCGCGCAGACCGCCGGAAGGGAAGGAAGATGCATCGGGCTCGCCGCGCACCAGCTCCTTGCCGGAGAACTCCATGATGGCGGTGCCGTCGCCCACAGGGGAAACAAAGCCATCGTGCTTCTCACTGGTGATGCCGGTCAGCGGCTGGAACCAGTGGGTGTAGTGGGTGGCACCCAGCTCCATGGCCCAGCGCTTCATCACGCTGGCCACAACGTTTGCCACCTCAATGTCCAGCGGAGCACCCTTGTGCAGGGTGTTCTTCAGGCTCTTATAGGTTGCGCTCGGCAGGCGCTCCTTCATCACATGTTCGTTAAAGACCTTGCTGCCGTAGATTTCCATAACATTCGCTGCCATAAATCCTACTCCTTACTTGATCTTATTTTTCTTACCCTTTCGTCTGCATTCTGGTCTGCCGCAATGCCGCACCCAGAAGTACGAAAGCATCTTAACAAAAACGGCGCTGCGAGTCAGGAGGTGACCCACAGCGCCGTTGCTGTCTATGGTTTGATTATAGCCGCTGCCGGGCAAAAAGGCAATTGACAAATCTAACGATTCTGTACAAACAGCTTCCTGCATTTTTGGAGCATCCGCACTTGGTATGACTTTTTAAGAGAGCGAACCCTCTCCGCCCGATGGGAAAAACCCTCTCAGTCATTGCTTGCGCAATGCCAGCTCTCCCGAAGGGCGAGCTTTTATCCAGCTGCCGGGTAAGTTTATTCATCATCGGAAAAGATTGTTGTTTTCCGTCCCTGCTCATAAAGCTCCCCCCTCGGGGGAGCTGGCAAAGCCGTCAGGCTTTGACTGAGAGGGTTCAGGCAGCGCAGCAAAAAGATGCATTTACCCGATGGGGTCCCTTCTGGTGAAAATGTGTTTTTAATATACGGTGCCATTGCCCGTTACGGCCCCGCTTTGTGAAAAAAGAGCTTCCGGAAAATCCGCAGATTTTCCGGAAGCTCAAATATTAAAAATAAAACTTCCGCTGAAGATACCCAGAGTGAAACGGAGGGTATTCAAATCGTTAAATCACCTGAAAGAGGAAGAACTTCAGATAATTCGTCTCCGGCACACCCCACAGGATCGGATGATCCGGTGCCTGCTGTTTCACCTCGATCTGCCGCAGCTGGCGGTGCGCATCCTTTGCAGCGGCGCGCAGCATCTTGATGAACAGCTCCTCGGTGGCAAAGTGGGAGCAGCTGGCAGTTGCCAGATAGCCGCCGCGGGGCAGCAGCTTCATGGCACGGTAGTTGATCTCCTTGTAACCGCGCATGGCGTTCTCCACAGTGCGGCGCGCCTTGGTAAAGGCCGGCGGGTCCAGAATGATAAAATCGTAGGGGTGCCCCTCTTTTTCCAGCCTCGGCAGCAGCTCAAAGGTGTCCTCACACAAAAAGTCCATATTGGTCAGACCGTTGCGCTGGGCATTGCGCTGCGCCATGGCAATGGCCTCGGCGCTGATGTCGGCGGCGGTCACACGGGCAGCGCCGCCCGCAGCGGCGTTCAGTGCAAAGCTGCCGGTGTGGGTAAAGCAGTCCAGCACGGTGTGACCTGCAGCAAGGCGTGCCACCGCCCGGCGGTTGTACTTCTGATCAAGGAAGAAACCGGTCTTCTGCCCATTCTCGAAGTCCACATGATAGTAAACTCCGTTCTCGCAGATCTCGGTCTGGGTGCTTGCCGGGTGAGTCTCACCGGGCAGCTCAAACCAGCCTTTGTTCTGCTCAAGACCTTCCTTGGCGCGCAGAGCCTCATCGTTGCGCTCGTAGATGCCATCGATGGTCTGGCCGTCGGCGCGCAGGACTTCTGCCAGAATGGGGAAGAGGACGGGCTTGAGCTTTTCCATGCCCACGCTCAGGGTCTGCGTGACGAGGATGTTGCTGAACCGGTCCACAGTCAGGCCAGGGAACTGGTCGGCTTCGCCAAAAATGACGCGGCAGGCGGAAAGGTCGGCGGGCTCCAGCACGGTTTTGCGGTAGTTCCATGCATATTCCACCCGGCGGCGCCAGAACGCAGCATCAAAGGTGTCGTTGGCATTGCGGGAGATCAGCCGCACGCGGATCTTGCTCTTGAGCGAGACAAAGCCGGTGCCAAGGTAGGAACCCTTGGTGCTGACCACATCGGCCAGCGTGCCGTTTTCCGGCTCATTTTCCGGGGAATGGAGGATGTCGTTCTCATACACCCAGGGGTGCCCGCCCACCAGCAGGCCTTCGGCGTGTTTGTTGACGGTATACACAGGGTAAGCGCGTTCTTTCATATGGTTCTCCTTATCATGGACGAACTCCCTTCGTCCCGCGTTCGCTCGACACGCTTACCGTGCGGGTAGGCTCCCTCACTGAGGGAGCTGGCTGCGAAGCTGACTGAAGGAGTAAAAATCTACCCTTTATAATAGCACAAAATCATGTTATTATAAATAAGAAATGCCAAAAAACCGCATGAAAGAGGGATGCATTATGGAGATCGAACGCAAATGGATGGTGAAGGGCTGGCCGGAGGGGCTGCCCCTCAGGGAGGAATTTGCCATGCGGCAGGGCTATATCAGCGTGCGGCCCACTGTGCGCATCCGGGAAGAAGCCCTCACCGGCGGCAGAACGGACTACATCCTCTGCTTCAAATCCGGGGGCGGCCTTGCCCGTGAGGAGATCGAGCGCAGCATCGACAAAGAACTGTTTGATGCTCTGGAATACAAGATTATCGCTAAACCTCTCATCCCGAAGCTGCGCCGCAGCTACACCCTGCTGGACGGTTCTGTACTGGAAGTGAACCATGTGGACGAAGGCCAGCCCACCGAGTTCTGGTATGCCGAGGTGGAGTACCCCACGGTGGAATCAGCCCTTGCATGGCAGCCGGAAAGCTGCGGCCTTGGCGATTACCTCAAGGATGAAGTGACGAACCAGCCCGGCCAGAGCATGGGCGAATACTGGGTGGAGACAAGAGGATGAAAAAAGTAAAACTCAAACTGGAACTGCAGTACAACTCCCCGGTGATCCTCACATTTTTCCTGCTGTCACTTCTGGTGCTGTTCCTCGACCAGTGGACGGATGGGTGGACGACGATGCATCTGTTCTGTGTCTACCGCTCCTCGCTGAAGGACCCGCTGTTCTACATCCGGCTGTTCGGCCATGTGCTGGGCCATGCCAGCTGGGACCACTTTCTGAATAACATGCTGCTGCTGCTCGTTGTTGGCCCGCCAATGGAAGAAAAGTACGGCAGCAAGCCGCTTTTGTGCGGCATGGTGTTCACCGCTCTGGTCACCGGCGTGCTGCAATGCGTGCTGTTCCCGCGTTCGGGGCTGCTGGGCGCGTCCGGCATCGTGTTCATGCTTATCATGCTTTCGTCGCTGGCGGGCTTCTCCGGCGGCATCCCGGTCACCATGCTGCTGGTTGCAGCGCTGTACTTTGGTCAGCAGGTGTACGATATCATTTTTGTGCACGACAATGTAGCAAACTTCATGCACATTGTGGGCGGCTTATGCGGCACTGCCTTTGGCTACTACAGTGCGCTGCACAGCCGCCGCAGGCCGGCAAAAGCGGTGAAGTTTTCCAGCACGAACAGCCGCCGGAAGCGCTGAACCCACTGTGGACATAGGCTGATTTTGAAAAATTTGCAAACAGGTATTGACAAACGAAAAATCCGTGGTTTAATATAGCCAAATTCAATACACTAAACCGTTGAAGCAGAGATAACGGCGAACCATGCCTGTACAGAGAGCCTGCGCAACTGAGAAGCAGACCGGAAACAGTTCGTCAAGGAAAGTGTGACTTTGCGTTATATTTTCCCGAAATGGACCGCTGAGGGTGCAGGGAACTGCGGAGAACTTTCGCCGCACAGTATTCTGCAACGTAGGGCATACGTCAGTTGCCGGGGATGTGTTGGCATCCCGCCAAGTGCATGGGGTCATGCCCATGAAGTCAGGGTGGCACCGCGGATAAAAGGCCATATTTTATTCGTCCTTGACAGAAGAGAATTCTTCTGTTAGGGGCGTTTTTCTTTTCCACTCCCTCGGCAGAAGAGCCGGGGGAGTTTTTGTTTTACCGGGAGGGAAAAAGCCATGAAGATACGGCCCACACTGGACGAAGTAAAAACCACAGCGTTAGCAGGCAGTTATAACGTTTTGCCGGTCTGCTGCGAAATTCTGGCAGATATCTGCACGCCCATTGAAGCGCTGAAAGTTTTAAAGAATGTCTCCACCCACTGCTATCTGCTGGAAAGTGCCCAGCCCAGCGAAAAGTGGGGCCGCTACACCTTTCTCGGCCTTGACCCTAAAATGAAAATCACCTGCCGGAATGGCGTGATGAAGGCCGGGGAACTGACCTTTGAAACACAAAACCCCTCGCAGACGCTGCGGGAAATTCTGGCGCAGTATAAAAGCCCGCGTTTTGCATACCTGCCCACCTTCACCGGCGGCCTTGTGGGATATTTCTCCTATGATTACCTCGGCTAGGGCTCCCTTGTTTCCGGCACTAAGGCTCATGCCTGCGGCTGCGGCCACGAAACCCTGAACAAAACAAATGCACCCGGTTGCTGCGGTTCTGCCCGCAGGCCGGGTGCATTTTATATTTTAGGAAAAATTACAGGTCACTGCGCGGGGAAGCTGCCATGGCCCAGAAGTTCAGCTCGTGCTCTGAGCAGGCATGGAAGATCTCGCGGCAGCGGGCAAGGCGCTCGTCGCTCAGGCCTTCGCAGACTTTTTCTGCAAACGCGGCCCAGTCGCGGCAGGCCGCCTCATAGCCCTTGTCAGCATAGTCCACCACCAGTGCACCATAAAGGGTATCCTGCACGGAAGGCTTTTCTTCCAGCAGTTTCTGGAAGATCCAGCCATAGCTCAGCATACAGGGCAGGCAGGCCATCATGCACTCGGCTGCGCCCTCGCCGTTTTTGGCGGCTTCGATCATAGAGTCCACATAGGCACGGTTCTCCGGCCGCAGCGGCAGGCTCTGGATGCCTTCATCGGTCAGTCCAAAGTGCTTGAGATAGTGCAGGCGGGCTGCATCCTCGCTCTCATTCACGAAGGAAAGCAGGGAATAGTAGGTGCGGATGGTCTGCATATCCTTTGCCTTGGTCATGCCCCAGGCAAACACCTTGGCATATTCCCGCAGGTAAAGACTGTCCTCCACGATGTAGCCCTTGAAGCAGGCTTCATCCAGTGTGCCATCCGCAAGGTGGGTCAGAAATTCTGAGTGCAGGCACTGCTCCCACACGGGCAGGCTTTCCTGCACCAGCTGCTGCACAAAGGTCTGCTCACTCACCCACAAACTCTCCCTTCAGTGCAAACATATGGTCCATCGGGCCGGAGCCGTGGCCCAGATCCAGCATGGCAGAAAGACAGCCGGAAATGTAGGCCTTTGCGCGCTCCACCGATGCATCCAGATCATAGCCCTTTGCCAGATTGGACGCAATGGCGCTGGATAGGGTGCAGCCGGTGCCGTGGGTATTGGGGTTTGCAATGCGCTTGCCGCGGAACCATTTGCCGCAGCCGTTCCGCCACAGAAGGTCGTCGGCATCGTTGATCTGGTGGCCGCCTTTGCACAGCACGGCACAGTGGTATTTCTCGCTGATCAGCTTTGCAGCGGCCTCCATTCCGGCCGCATCGGTGATCTTCATGCCGGAAAGGATCTCAGCCTCCGGAATGTTGGGGGTGACCACCTCTGCCATGGGCAGCAGCTTTTCGGTCAGTGCCTGCACGGCATCGTCCCGCAGCAGCTTGGAGCCGGAGGTGGCAACCATCACCGGGTCCACCACGATATGCTTTGCGCCGTAGGTGTGCAGCTTTTCGGCGATCACACCGATCAGCTCTGCCGAGGATACCATGCCGATCTTGACGGCATCCGGGTAGATGTCGGTAAAAATGGCGTCGATCTCCTGTGCCAGAAATTCGGGCGTGGCTTCAAAAATGCCGGTCACACCTGTGGTGTTCTGGGCAGTCAGTGCGGTAATGGCGCTCATGGCGTACACGCCGTTTGCAGTCATGGTTTTGATATCGGCCTGGATGCCAGCACCGCCGCTGGAATCGCTGCCGGCAATCGTCAATGCAGTTTTCATGGTTACAACTTCCTTTGCAAAAAATGCGGAAATGCCCGCAAGGAGGCATCTCCGCACTTTGAAGCAGCAGTATCTCCCTACGTTGGCATTGTCCAAATCAGGTCACAGGTCTGGGCAAACAGCCCACTCTCAGCCTGCTTTTGCAGGCTCCCTTTTTTCTGCGTTCAAGAATACCACAGTGCCGCTGCATTTGCAAGGGGATGGCCCTTTTCAATCGGCCCGCTGCGTGGTAAAATGGAAAAAACAAAGGGGGAAATACCATGAACATCACGGTCTATCTTGGAGCAAATGCGGGCAATGATCCTGCGCTGGCGGAAGCTGTCCGGGAACTGGGCAGCTGGATCGGTGCAAACGGGCACCGCCTTGTGTACGGCGGCTCCCGCAGCGGCCTGATGGGCCAGCTTGCCCAGAGCGCGCTGGACGCAGGCGGCACGGTGACCGGTGTGGAACCGCAGTTCTTTGTGCAGCAGGAGCTGCAGCACGATGGCCTGACCGAGCTGATCGTCACCAAGGACATGACCGAGCGCAAGACGAAGATGATCGAGCTGGGCGATGCCTTCATCGCATTCCCCGGCGGTACCGGCACGCTGGAAGAGATCGCAGAGGTAATGTCCAAGGTCTCGCTGGGCCAGTTGGACGCGCCCTGCATCCTGTATGATCTGAACGGCTACTACGACAGCCTGAAAGCACTGCTTGCCAAAATGATCGAGAAAGGCCTTTCCACGCCGCAGCGCCAGCAGGGCATCCGATTTGCGGCGAATCTGGAAGAGATCACAACAATTTTGAATAAAGCCTAAAAGGAAACGCTTCCCCGGCCGGGAAGCGTTTCCTTTTTATATCATTCTCCCAGTGCAGTGCGGATATTTGCCAGCACCTTCTGGCTCAGCAGCACAAAAGCCTGCTTGGTGCGTCCGGCAGAAACATTCGCGCAATGCACATTCTCACGGGCAAAGAAGTCTTCACCCACCGGGCCGGCAGCGGCACGGGTGTCACAGAAGAAGTGGGTGCCCGGCAGAGCAAGCCACTGTTCCAGAGCAGCAGAGTCAAAGCCCGGGCCGATGGAGGTGTTGAACAGCACCTTGCCTGCGCCCAGCTGTGCAAATTCGTCCTTGCCCAACAGCAGTACGTTCTTGTTCAGGCAGGTGAACACCACCTCGCTCTCGGTCAGCAGCTGTGCCAGCGGCTTATAGGCCATGCCCACAGCTTCGGCATCCGGCTTGCGGGTGCGGCTGTAATAGGCAATGTCGGCACCCATAAACTGCAGCGCGTCGGCGATCATTTTGCCGGACACACCCAGCCCGATGATGCCTGCCTTCAGCCCAGTGATCTCCACCGGCTCGTCCCGCAGCATGGGCATCCCAAAACCGTGCAGGATGCCGGTGAGCTCATGCAGGACGTACTCCACAACGCCGCGGTCGCCGTAGTCCCGGATGCCCAGCACTTTGATGCCGCGGGTGCGGGCGTAGGCGATATCCACATTGGCGCTTTCCTCAGAATACAGGCTGCAGCACATGCCGATGTAACGGATATTCGGGCAGCGCTCGATCACATTTTTGCCCATGCGGGAGGTGTAGCTCAGAAGTACAGCATCGGCATCTCCGATGCGCTGCACGATCTGGTCATCGCTGGCCGGGATATCGCGGTACAGCACCACTTCTTTTGCGTACTGATGCAGCGCTTCCTCGGCGGAAGGAATCAGGCTTACCGGCTCAATGGCCACCAGTTTGTTGAACATCTGCAAAGCCCTCCTTTAATAGAAGCATACAGGGGAGGAAAGGTTGCGCAGCAGGGCAACTACGCTCCAACCGGCAATGGCGCTGGTGGAAGAGCAGATATCCACCACGGCCTTCACGCCCTCGATCTCGGCGGTGATGCAGTGGTCGTCGCCCACCCAGCCGGGTACCGAGTGCATGGTCACGCCGGTGATCTCCGGGCCGGTGGTGGCCAGCGAGGTGGCAACAGCCACATTCACGCGGCGGGGGAAGGTGGCAATGGCCTGCTTGGCATTGCCGGTGAACACGGTGGTCTTTTCGGTATCGGTCAGCAGGTGGTCGGCCCATACCGGCGTGTTGCGGAAGCCCTTGGCTCCGGTGTGGGTCTCAATGCCTGCCGTCTCGGCCAGCTTCTGCGCCTCGGCCATCAGAGTGACGGTCTGCAGCACATCAAAGCCGCCAATGGCACCGCTTGCCAGATGCACCTTGGCACCGCCCTCCACGGCAGCGGCCTTGACCTGCTCGTAAAAATCAAGGTCCGCAAAGGCACCAATGGAAATAATGACCAGGTTCACGCCTTTTTTCAGCACAGGCACAGCCATGGCGCGCACAGCCTCCACCGAAGCAGTCTCCACAATGTATTCCGGCTGCAGTGTCAGCAGAGCATCCACATCATCGCAGACGGGACAGCCTACCTCGGCGGCAAGTTTTTCTGCCGAAGCACGGGTGCGGCTGGTCACGCCCACCAGCTCGTAGTCCGGCAGCAGACCGTTCTTCCATGCATCGGCCACAATGTTGCCCAGAAATCCGCAGCCTACGATACCAAATTTTGTTTTCATATCCTAAACTCCTTTTTCTGCTTTTTCCAAAGAAAACAGCATATTCCATTAAAGTATATCATATCAAAACAAAAAATGATATAATAAGGTGCAAGAAAGGAGAAAGCTATGTCGAAAACAAAGGAGCTTTTCTGGACGTTTTTCAAAATTGGAGCGTTCACGTTTGGCGGCGGCTACGCCATGGTAGCCCTGCTGCAAAATGAGTTTGTAGAAGAAAAAAAGTGGGTGACAAAAGAAGAATTTCTGGACATGGTGGCAATTGCGGAGTCTACGCCCGGCCCGGTGGCGGTGAACAGTGCCACCTATATCGGCTACAAGATCGAGGGTGCGGCAGGTGCGGCAGCGTCCACGGTGGCGGTATGTCTTCCGTCCTTCGCGGTCATTTATCTGATCTCGCTGTTCTTTGACCAGTTCCTCCGCCTTTCGGTGGTGGCAAGTGCGTTCCACGGCATTCAGGTGTGTGTGATCTATCTGATCCTCTCGGCGGGCCTGAAAATGCTGAAGCAGCTGGAACGGAGTGCTTTCAATATTGTCATCCTGACCACGGTTGCGGCAGCGATGGTGGGCTGTTCCATTGCAGCAGTGTCCTTCTCTTCCATTTTTTACATCCTGTTCAGCGGTGCGGCCGGGCTGCTGGTGTATGCAGTACAGCAGCTGCGGAAGGGGGAGAAGAAGCCGTGATCTATGTAGAACTTTTCTGGAATTTCCTCATGATCGGTGCGCTGTCCTTTGGCGGCGGCTACGGCATGATCTCGCTGGTGCGGGAAACGGTCTTAGGACACGGCTGGCTGACGGAAGGCGAATTTCTCAGCTTCATTGCCGTGTCGGAGTCCACACCCGGCCCGCTGGCCATCAATATGGCTACCTTCATCGGCGCTTCACAGGGCGGCTTCTGGGGTGCGCTGTGCGCCACGCTGGGGGTGGTGCTGCCGTCTTTTGTGATCATTCTGCTCATTGCATCGGTGCTGCAGAACCTGATGAAGTATGCGGGAATCAACGCAGTTCTTGGCGGCGTTCGTCCCTGTGTGGTGGCAATGATCCTGGCAACTGCAGTCAACATGGCGCTTTCTACGCTGGCCGGGTTTGCAGCGGACAAGGCAGGCATTACACCGGATCTCCGTTCCATTGTGGTGTTCCTGCTGCTGTGGGGGCTGCATGCCCTTTGCCGCCGGAAAAAGGGCAAAGCACCATCGCCCATTGGGATGATCCTGCTCTCTGCAGGACTGGGGATCCTGTTCTGGGGAATATAAGAATAAGCATTGCACGCTGCCTGAGGGGCATCCTGCTTCTGATGACAGCTTCTGAAAAATGCGCCGGGAGGTTCCCAATAAACCTTTCCGGCGCATTTTGCTACAAAAAGCCGGGCACAGGAAAACTCATGGCTCCCTGTGCCCGGCTTCAGCTTTTATTGGAATTTAGGCGCTATGCGATCAAGCTGCAACGGAAGAAGCAGCTTCGCTGGAAGCAGCCTCAGAAGAAGCGGCCTCAGAAGAAGCGGCCTCGCTGGAAGCAGCCTCAGAAGAAGAACCGTTCTCCTCTGCAACAGCGGAAGAAGCGTTCTCATCGGCCTCAGCGGAAGAAGCGTTCTCATCGGCCTCAGCAGCAACAGAAGTGCTGGTAGAAGCAGCCTCGGAAGAGGATGCAGCAGTGGAGGAAGCAGAACCGCCGCAAGCGGTCATGCCAACAGCCAGAGCCAGAGCAACAACAGCAACACAAACATTCTTGAGTTTCATATCTAAAATCTCCTTGCCATACGCAAATGTATTTTGCAGAAGGCCCTACAGGAAGTGCCTTTCTGCAAGTGGATATTCTAGTCTTTTTTGCGAAAAAATCAAGAGCTTTTTTGGCTAAGAAGTGAGATTTCAATGATAATCTACGATTTTGTTATAATTTATCGCTAAAAGTCAAAGAGTTTTTGTTAAACTGATCGAAGCACAGGGAGACTCAGGAAAGAATTTTTTACCGCGTTGTAATCACTTTGTAATTTCTTTCATTGTTTGTTCACTTAAATCAAGACGGGAATGCATGTTTCTTAAAGAGAAATAAAGAAATGCAAAAGTGAGGATGATGCGGCTCCGGAAACGGAAAAGAACCATTTGTCACCTGACAGTTGACCTGCGGAGAAAGAAAAGATGGTAAACTTTGTGCAGTGAACCTGAACAAAAATATCAAAAAATGACAAGTGTTATTTGAAAGTGATTTTTATTGGACATAAAAAGTAGATAATACAGACACAGCAGGGAATGAACGGGTCCCCTGAAAATAAAACATGTGTTTTGGAGGAAATAAAGATGAAGTACTATGTTACATTGACCGGACTCAACTACCGCTTCGGCACTCAGCCGTTTGCAGTGGGCCAGAAGGTAAAGCTGGTCAAGGAGCCGGAGAATGACTTTGACCGCGAAGCCATCCGCGCAGAACTGCCGGGTCTGGGCAAGGTGGGTTATGTGGCCAACAGCACTCACACCGTGCTGGGCGACTGTTACAGCGCAGGCCGCATCTATGATAAGATCGGCGCTGCTGCCACCGCAAAGGTGAAGTATGTGCTTGCCAATGCGGTGGTATGCAGCGTAAAGGCAGCGGATATGGGGCAGGCTGGCCTGCCGCCGGTCGATCCGGCTACGGGTCTGCCCTTTGGCAGCGAAGAAGATGCCATCGCATTCTGACAGAAAAGCCCATCACACTGTATTTTGTGTGACGGGCTTTTCTGCACCTTTTTGCTTCGGCGCACATACACCGGGCAAAGGGGGAATGTATCGTGAACCAGATCGTTTTCACTGCGTGGGTGCTGCTGTTCCCGGCGGCGTGCACTACACTGGGGGCAGCAGGCGTGTTTTTGCTGCGGCGGCGGTCGCGGCCCTGCACGCAGCGCATCCTGTGCGGCATGGCAGCGGGCATCATGCTGGCAGCCAGTGTGTGGAGCCTGCTGCTGCCTGCTATCCAGCGCGGACAGACTTTGCCGCTTCCGGCATGGATCCCATCGGCAGTGGGGCTTGTGCTTGGCGCAGTGGGCCTTTTGCAGGTGGAACAGTTTGCCGGGCAGCTGCTGGCAGGCGGGACCGGGCACGGCGGACGTATGGTGCTGGCTGTGACATTGCACAACCTGCCCGAGGGTATGGTGGCGGGCCTTGCCGCTGCACTGGCATTGACCGGGGAACCGGATGCCATCAGCGGTGCACTGGCACTGAGCCTTGGCATCGGCCTGCAGAATATCCCGGAAGGTGCAGCAGTCAGCCTGCCGCTGGCCCATAACGGCCGCACCCGCAGTCAGGCGTTTTTTGCGGGAGCGGCTTCCGGGCTGGTAGAGCCGTTGGGGGCATTGCTTGCCTTTGCTCTGGCCGAATGGGTCAGTACTGCGCTTCCGTGGCTGCTCAGCGCAGCGGCGGGCTGTATGGTGTGCGTGACCGCACAGGAGATGATCCCGCAGGCCGTGGAGGGCGACGAGCCTGCCGGTGTTGTAAGCATCGTGCTGGGATTTGCGCTGATGATGGCACTGGATGTGGCATTGTAAGAAAAAAAGGCTGCTGCAAAATCAATGCCGTTAAAATAACAGGATAAAAGCAAAGCGCAGTACAAAACGCGAAAGCGCAGAGAATGTACTGCGCTTTTTGGATTTTAGAGAACATCACATTTTCTGACTTTGGGCTATCCTATTTGATCGTTTCATGCGTGGGCCGTGAAATGATACCTCCCACCCCTTGCAATCTGCCTGCGTTTATGGTACAATATTCTGGCATTCAGAAGGATGTGTCGGACAGCGCCTGCTGCGTGGTTCGGCATACGGATGCGGGTCCTGTACGATGGATTCGCTGTGAACCAGGTCAGGTGGGGAACCAAGCAGCCTTAAGCAGTGCGTTCGTGCGTTTCAGTAAGCCTGCATCCGTATGCCGAGTTACGCAAGGCGGGGACAAAACCCCGTCAGCGCTGTCCTTTTTATTTTGCAGGAAAGGGGAGAGAACCATGTACCGTGCCTTGTACCGCAAATGGAGACCGCAGCGTTTTGAGGATGTGGTAGGCCAGCGGGCCATTGTTACTGCGCTGAAAAACCAGATCACGGCAAACCGTGTGGGCCATGCCTACCTGTTTACCGGCGTCCGCGGCACCGGCAAAACCACCTGCGCCAAGATCTTTGCAAAGGCAGTCAACTGCCTGCATCCGGTCAATGGAGACCCCTGCGGCGAGTGTGAGATCTGCAAGGGCATCGATAACGGCAGCATTCTGGACGTGGTGGAGATGGATGCGGCTTCCAACAACGGTGTGGACGATATCCGCGACCTGCGCGACGAAACAGCTTACACTCCCAGCGCCTGTAAATATAAGGTATACATCATCGATGAGGTGCACATGCTGTCCACAGCGGCATTCAATGCGCTGCTCAAAACGCTGGAAGAACCGCCTGCCCACGTCATCTTTATTCTGGCAACCACTGAGATCCAGAAGGTGCCCGCCACCATTCTTTCCCGCTGCCAGCGGTACGATTTTACCCGCATCGGGCCGGAGGATATCGCCCGCCGGGTGGAATACATTGCAGGTGAGGAAAAGCTGGAGCTTTCGCCGGACGGTGCGGAACTGATCGCCCGTCTGGCCGACGGTGCACTGCGCGATGCGTTGTCCATTCTGGATACCTGCGCAGGCGTTACGTCGAAAATCGATGCCGATGTGGTGCGCCGCATGGCAGGTGTGACCGACCGCAGTTATCTGTTCCGCATTTCGGACGCACTGGAAGCGCAGGACGGTGCCACAGCACTGGCACAGCTGGCACAGCTTCGCCAGCAGTCTGTGGATGTCAAGCGTCTGACAGAGGAATTGATCGCGCATTATCGTGCTTTGATGCTGGCAGCATTGCCGGGCGGGCAGAGCCTTCTGTCCGGCGTTTCGCCGGAGGAGGAGGCTTTGTATCTGGAAAAAGGCCCGCAGCTGGGCCAGCGGGAGGCCATTCGTGCCATCCGTGCGCTGGGCAGTGCGCTGGAACATATGACCCGCGGCAGCGACCAGCGGATCGAGCTGGAACTTGCACTGTTTGGCTTATCCGAACCGCCCCAGCAGCCGCAGGCAGTTCCTGTGCAGGCCGCGCCCCGTGCTGCAGCTCAACCCGCAGCGCCGCAGCCGTTTGCCTCGGCAACTGCTGTGCAGCCCTTTGCAAGCGCTCCGACTCCCCAGCCGCCAATACCGTCCGTTCCTGTGGTGCAGCCTGCAGCGGAACCGAAACCTGTAAAGGCAGAACCTTCCGTGCCGTCGGAAATATCTGTAGAGCAGACTTCACCCGTCCAGACCGAAGAGCTGCCGCCGCTGCCGGAGGAACCGCCCGCGCAGCAGGCCGGAATGCTGCCTTGGGACGAGCCTGCCGCGCAGGCCGCACAGCCAGCTGCACCCGTGCCGGCAGAGTTGGAACCTGTTCCGCAGCCAGAACCGCCCAAACCTGCACCCACGCCCGCTGCAAAGCCTGTGCCGGAAAAGCCACAGGATGCCGGGCAGGAAGGGACTGCGCTGTATCCGTACTGGCCGCAGGTGGTACAGCAGCTGCAGGAAAAAGATCCCATGCTCTACACCTATCTGCGCAAGTCCAAGGCTTACTTTGATGGCACCCGCGTGCTGATCGACGGCGGCAAGACCTTCCGCGATTTTATCCGCGCCAACAAGGACAGCCAGCGCCTGATCAAAAAGCTGATCAAGGATGTGTCCGGTACGGCGGTGCCCATTGGTCCCTATGAACCAAAGAGCGCTGGCAAAACGGTCTCCAACGCAGAGCAGTCGCTTCGTGCACTGGAAAAGCTGGGGTTGGATGTGTCCATTGAGGATTCCGCAAGGAAAACGAGATCATAAAAATACATTGCATCAATAAGGAGAAACGATTATGAAAGCAAGAATGCCCGCAGGCTTTGGCCGCCCCGATATGAACGCCCTCATGCGTCAGGCACAGAAGATGCAGGAAGATATGAAAGCCAAACAGGCCGAGCTGGAAGCTGCCGAGTACACCGGCAGCGCTGCCGGTGAGATGGTCACTGTTAAGATGAACGGCAAGCACGAAGTGCTGTCCATCACCATCAAGCCCGAGGCTGTGGACCCGGACGATGTTGAAATGCTGGAAGATATGGTGGCTGCTGCCATCAACGCAACCGTCAAGCAGGTGGACGAAACTGCCGAAGCTGAAATGGGCAAGCTGACCGGCGGCATGAACATCCCTGGTCTCTGATCCGGCAGGAGGGAAGAACATGGGCTATACTGCTGCCCCGCTGGAAAAGCTGATCGAAGAATTCAGCAAGTTTCCGGGGATCGGGCGCAAGGGCGCTACCCGCATGGCGTATCAGGTGCTGAGCATGTCGGACGAAGATGCCGCCGCACTGGCGGGAGCCATTCAGGGTGCCCACACCAAGCTCCATCGCTGCCGTATCTGCCAGAATTATACAGAAGCGGATATCTGCCCCATCTGTGCCAGTGCAAAACGCGATCCTTCTGTGATCTGCGTGGTGGAAACGCCCCGCGATGTGCAGGCGTTTGAACGCACAAGGGAGTATCACGGCTTGTACCATGTGCTGCACGGTCTGCTCAGCCCGATGGACGGAATTACTGCCGAACAGCTGTGCGTCAAGGAACTTCTGGCCCGCTTGGGCGACGGCAAGGTGAAAGAGGTCATCATGGCCATGAACCCCACGGTGGAGGGTGAAGCCACCGCCATGTA
>UMFM01016685.1_pt1 | contig 32081 bp, 25 predicted proteins | sample 1965011 | NCBI WGS metagenome assembly UMFM01 (sample SAMEA4836046, study PRJEB28245) | human gut metagenome | biome: gut microbiome; material: fecal sample | place: Denmark | collected 2008 | reverse complement strand
AAGCCGCAGAACCGACCGGCGTAGAAGCCAGCAGATCGGCCGGGAAGGAATTCTGAGCATCGTCCATAAAGTGCTGAATGAGCTTGAGATACTCGGCCTTGAACTCCTCGCGGGAAGCCTTCAGACGGTCAATCTCCTCGAGCTCGGCCTGCTTCTCGGTCAGGGCCTGGCGGATGACCTCGCGGGCCTTGGCGTCGGCCTCGTTGCGGATGCGGTCAGCATTCTCGTTAGCGTCGTTGACAATCGCCTCGGCGGTCTGCTGAGCCGCGATGAGAGCGGCGGAAATCTGACGCTCCTGAGCGGAGAAATCGGGAGCGGGAGTGGCGACAGGGGCAGCCTGAGCGGCAGAATCCTGGGCCTGCGCAAGCTGAGCCTGCGTATCGGCAAGCTGCTGCTCGGTGGCGGTCAGGCGACCCTTAAGATCAACGATCTTGGCAAGCATAGCGTCGACCTCGGAGGACAGGGTCTCCAGGAAGACGTCGACCTCGGCGGGATCGTAGCCGCGCTTGGCCTCAGAGAAGGTCTGAGCCTGGATGTCAGCAGGGGTAATAGCCATAACAAGTTCTCCTTTATCATCGCCTTGGCGCTAAGCGCCCGACATAGGTTACTGAGCCAGTCCTATACGAGTATACCTATAAGTAGCTGCAGAATGAGCTTCTGCACCAACTGCAACGCAATAATCGCAACGACCGGTGAAAAATCGATACCGCCCATCGGCGGCATAAACCGGCGAAACAGGTTGAGCCAAGGGCCGCAAACGCCGTCGAGCACCGCCGCGATATCCTGTAGCAAACCACCCTGCTTCATGGGAATCCACGTCATAAAGCAGTAGACCACAATCAACGTGGAATAAAAATTAAACAGCGTGTTGACAAGCTGAACGATGGTGTAGATGTTGATGGGAATCTCCTCGCCTTGTCTTTACTTGAGATAGCCGTCGGCGCGAAGCTTCTTAAGATCCGAATCCTTGACCTCGCAGCCGGCGGGCAGCACCATAAACACGCGGTCGCCCACTTCTTTGACCGAAGCGCCCAGGCCGCAGGCAAAGCCATAGCTAAAGTCCAGGACGCGTTTGGCGACCTCGGTGCGAACGCCCACAAAGATCAGCGCGACAGGCTGCTTGGTACGCACGCGGCGCACGACCGTCTCCACGTCGTCATAACTCTCCGGACGAAGAACGTAGGCCGGCAACTGAGGCGTGGCGTTGATGATATTGCTCGCATAGGCAGAGGCATCGCTCGGCGTTGAAGCAGGAGCGGGCACAGCGGCAGCGCGGACCCGAGCGTTCTCGGCGTAGCTTGACGGCGTGTCATAGGCGCCGGGACGATAACCGCCCGCAGCGGCATCCTGAGAGCGCGAAGGCGGATTGTACGTCGTAGCGTGACGGGAGTCGTCGCCGATCAGTTGACCGGAACGCGTGTACACAGCAACCGACTCAGCCTCTCCGCGGCGTGTCTGCCCCAGCAGTCCATTGCTCGGTTCATCTTGCGTGTAGAAGCCCTCGCCCGAAGCACCGCTGTAGCCGTTGTTCTGATAGCCGTCGTCATAGCCGTCATCGTAACCGTAGTCATCATCCTGGCCATAACCCTGGTCATAACCCTGCTGGCCGCCTAGGTGCATTTTATTTTTAATTTCGTCAAGGAAACCCATGGTTGTGTCCTCTCACGGTCTAATGCAGGCGCTCTGACAATCAGCGCGCACTTCAGGCTCTTATTTTACTTCAAACTCCGGGCTAAATACTACCCTGCCCAGGCGAACAAGCGTCGAGCCTTCCTCAAGGGCGGGCTCAAAGTCCTCGCTCATGCCGCAAGAAAGCTCAGGCAGACACAGATCGGGGTGTGCCGTCTCCAGCTCATCCCTCAACTCACGCAGCCCGGCAAAGGTGCGGCGCGCCACATCCTTATTCCCCCGGGGCGCCATGGTCATAAGCCCCTGCACACAAATTCCCTCAAGCTCCGCAAGCTCGCCAGCCGCGGCACGAACCTCATCGGGCGAAAAGCCGCCCTTGGACACCTCACCGCTTACATTGACCTCGATCAGCACATGCTGAGGACCGGCAAGCTCGCCCGCCTCAATCTTGCGGACGGCACGGCTCGAGATAGCCTGCGCCAAATGAAGCGACCCCACCGAATGAATCAGCTCGGCCGCACCCAGCACCGCATTGATCTTGTTGGTCTGAAGATTACCGATCATATCGAAGCGCACCTCGGGCAGCTCCGGATGCTCCGCCAGCCCCGCAAGCTTGCGAACAAGCTCCTGCGGACGGTTCTCGGCAAAATGAAGATACCCTGCCTGGATGGCGGCAACGGTCTCATCGACGCCAACGGTCTTGGAGACGGCAATCAGACGTGCGGCATCGTGAGAACGGCCCGCGCGATCGAGTGCGGCATAAAAGCGTTCGAGAATCTGCTCGCGGCGAGCGCGCATCACGTTCAAATAATTATCCATTGCCAATCGCCTCCGCTAACAGCCATACAAGTAGTCCCATGCTAACGCAAGAGCGCGGCCCTGCATGTGCAAGGCCGCGCTCACTTAGGTATTTACAATCTTTCGACGAACGGAGCTACCCTACTCCTCGTCATCCTCGGTATCGTCCTCGTCCTCGAGGTGCTCGAGCAGGTAGCGAAGACCCTCGCTCACCTCGTTAGCGGGCACCTTGGCAACAAAGCGCGCATCGACAGCGGGCCTCATGATGACGCCCTCGCCCGAAGGTACGCGCATGCTCTCGAGCTCATCCTCGTCCGTACGGGCGATATCGCCGGCGTTCATGCGCTGGCCGGTCAAAAGGAAGGTCAGACGGCAGGCGGCATCGATGGAAATCGAGGCGATGCGATCGAGGTAGCGTGAAACCATGATGGCGCGGCGCAGATCGTCATAGTTGCTGTCGTCGTCCATAAACTCGCCCGCGTCCATGCGGTTGAAGGTACGGAAGAACTTCTCATAGGCCGCATGCACCGGCTCGTCCTCGACGGCCAGGTTGCAGATGATGGACATGTCGTTGGTGACGAGCGCGGAAAGCGACGAGCCCAGCACCTGGTATACGGCTTCGGCCTCGGCCTCAACCGTACCGACGAGCTCCTGGGGCAGCGAGATATCGGCCTTGACCATATGACGCGTGGCGCGGCAGATCTGGCGAACCTTATCGGTCATGCGCTGCAGGTTAAAGTCGACGTAGATGATCGTCTGCAGCAAGCGGAAGTCGGAGGCGACCGGCGACTGTGTAGCGATCAGGTTGTAGCACACGGCCTCCAGGTTGGCGCAGCGCGCGTCAATCGAAAGCGTGCGCTTCTTGGTCTTGGTGGCGAGCTTGCGGTCGTCGGTCACATAGGCCTTCACGGCGTCGTGAAGAGCCAGGTCTACAGCCTCGTAGATGCTCAACATCTCGTGACGAGCCTCGACGAGCTGACGGGAAAACAGTTTGCGCATGGTTCACTCCAATCAGTTGGGTGCGGTCATGCCGCCCGCACAGTGAATACGCACCGGACCAGGTCCGATCGGCTTGGGACTAGTCGCACCGATCAGCCAAAGCGGCCGGTGATATAGTCTTCCGTCCGCGAATCCACCGGGCTGGTGAAGATCGCGTCGGTTTGACCATACTCGATGAGCGTGGCGGGCTCGCCGGCAACCTCCTGCAAGAAGAAGGCGGTGTAGTCGCTAATGCGAGCTGCCTGCTGCATTGAATGTGTGACGATGATGATCGTCATCTCGGGCGCCAGCTCGGCCATCAGATCCTCGACCTTGGAGACGGACGTGGGGTCGATGGCGGAGCAGGGCTCGTCCATCAGAAGGACATCGGGCTGCACCGCGAGCACACGCGCGATGCACAGACGCTGCTGCTGACCGCCCGAAAGCGCCAAACCATCCTTGTTGAGCTGATTGGATACCTCTTTCCAGAGGTTGGCGCGCTTGAGCGATTCTTCCACGATGTCATCGAGGTCGCTTTTGCTAGTCACGCCCTGCAGACGAGGGCCAAAAGCAACATTCTCGTAGATGGATTTAGGGAACGGGTTGGGCTGCTGAAAAATCATGCCCACGCGGCGGCGAAGGTCGACCGGGTCGACGCCCTCGGCATAGATATCGTTGCCGTCGAGCGTCATGGTGCCCTCGACGCGAGTGCCCTCGATAAGGTCGTTCATACGGTTGATACAGCGCAAAAACGTCGATTTTCCGCAGCCTGAAGGGCCGATAAACGAGGTAATGGCGTTTTTGGCGATGTTGAGGTCGAGCCCCGTCAGCGCATGAAAGTCACCGTACCAAAAGTTGAAATCCTTGGCCGTGATGGCCGCTTGCTCCAGCGTGGGAGCGGACTGATAGACGGACATGGGACTCCTTAACTAGCGGCGTTTGCGCGACAGATAACGCGCAAACAGGTTGAAGGCCAGAATAATCGCCATCAGCAAAAGCGCGGTTCCGTAGGCTGCGTTCATGTTGATGCCGTCATTGGCAAGCAGATAAAGGTGAACGGTCATGGGGCGACCGGAATCGAGCGGCGAAATAGGCAGGTTGATGGCCTGGCCCATGGTGTAGAGCACCACGGCGGTCTCGCCGATGGCACGGCCGATGGCAAGTACGATGCCGGTGGCGATGCGACCAAAAGCCGAAGGAAGCACGATCTTGGAGACGACCTGCCACTTGGTGGCACCCAGGCCATATGCGCCCCAACGGATATAGCGCGGAACGGCGCGGATTGCCTCCTCGGTGGTACGCATGACAATGGGCAGCATCAGAAGTGCGAGCGCCAGGGCGGCCGAAACCATCGAAAGACCCAGGCCCATGGCCTCGACAAACAAGGCGTAGCCAAAAAGGCCCATAACAATGGAGGGCACCGAAGCCAGGGCATCGGCAGCATAGCGAATGATGTCGACAACCTTGCCCTGCTTGGCATATTCAGCCAGATAGACCGCAGCCAAGACGGCAACCGGCGTGCAAATGAGCATGGCGAGCGCCGTCACGTAGACGGTCGAGACGATAGTGGGCCAAATGCCGCCCTCGGCGTTTACGCCCTGCGGCCAGCCAAAGATAAAGTCGAGCGAGATGTGCGGCAGACCGTTGATAACTACGTAGGCGATGATGGCGACCAGCACCAGCGTGGTGATATAGGCCGCGGCGCGAAACACGCCGAGCATAATCTTGTTGGACAGATCCTTGTTGATGCGGCCCTTCTTACCATGGGAAAGGGCACGCTTGATGCGTTCGCGCGAAGAGGTCGTATCGACCGTCGTGTCAACGGAATCGGACATAGCCTACCCCCTCTTCTTCTTGGAAATCAGACGGACGATACCCACCAATGCGGCGGAAATGATAAACAGGACCACGCCCATGCCAAACAGAGCCGAGCGGTGCAGGCCCGAGGAATAGCTCATGTCGAGCGCGATCTGGCTCGTGAGCGTCGAGATGGGGCTCGAGATGCTGTCCGGGATGACCGGAGCGTTGCCAACGACCATGAGCACGGCCATGGTCTCACCGATGGCACGACCCATGCCCAAGACAATCGCATCGACGATGCCCAACTTGGCTGCAGGCAGCACGACCTTGTAGATGGTCTGCCACTTGGTGGCACCCATGGCATAGGATGCCTCGCGAATGCCCATGGGAATGGAATTGAGGGCATCGATGGTGAGCGTGGTGATGGTGGGAACGATCATGATGGCGAGCACGAGCCACGCTGTCAGCGCACCAAAGCCAAGACCGCCGGTCAGCTGCGCGATAAACGGACGGATAATGACCATGCCAAAGAAACCGTAGATGATGGAGGGGATACCCGCCAGCAGGTCGACGGCGGGGCTGATGAGACTGCGCACGCGCTTGCCGGCGATCTCGACCAGATACACGGCCGTGCCCACACCCAGGGGCACACCCATGGCGAGCGCACCGACCGTCACCAGACCAGAGCCCGCCAGCAGCGACATGATGCCGTAGTGGCCCTCGGAGGGCGCCCACGTAAAGCTAAAGAAGTCCGCCAGACCGATGTCGGTAAAGACGGGCAACGCCGAGTACGTGGTAAAGACAAAAATCAGGATGACGGTGACGACCGCCAAGAACGCGCAAGCAAAGAAGATCCACTGCAGCGCCTTCTCTTTGAGATAGGTGCTGCGCGACACCAACGCCAACTCACGCTTTTTGGGCGCCTGAGCCTCTCGCTCAATCTGGGGGGTTTCCTGTGCTTCCATGCTACTCACTCCCCTTTCCGTCGTTGGTGACGGGAATAAAGCCCGCCTCGCGAATCTGCTTGTCCATCTTCTCCGACGTCACATAGTCAATGTAGTCCTGTGCACGCTGCGAAGGCGTACCCTTCACAAAGAAGTAAAGGTCGCGCGAGATGGGGTAGCCGCCACTTGCGACCGTCTTCTCGGATGCCTCGACATGGTTGACCGAAACAGCCTTAACCGAAGTCTTAGCGTTGAGGCTCTCGACAAAACCCAGCGAGATGTAGCCAATGGCACCACGCGAACGGGACACGACATCGCGTACCTGGCCCGTGCCCGAAAGAACGGCAGAGCGACGATCGAACGGCGTGCCGTCCATCACGATGGTACGGAAGGCCTCGCGCGTACCGGACGCCTCATCGCGGTTAATAACCTGAATCTTCAGGTCCTCTCCGCCGACTTCCTTCCAGTTGGTAATCTTACCGGCGTATATGTCGCGAAGCTGCTCGGTCGAGAGGTTGTCGACCGGATTATCGTCGTTCACGATGACTGCGATGCCGTCGTGCGCGATTACAATCGGGGTCAGGCCCAGATTCTGCTCGTCGGCATTGAGGCCACGAGACGAGCTGGCGATGTCAGCCGTGCCGTTGCTGACGGCCTCGATACCGGCAGAAGAGCCAAGGCCAGAGACGAGCACGTCGGTGCCGGTCTCCTCCTTAAAGCCCTCGGCCGCAATCTCGGCAATGGGAAGGCAGGTGGTCGAGCCGGCCACGGTGATAGAAGACGTGGAAGATCCCGAGGAGCAGGCACACAGCGTAAGCGTGAGCACTGCCGCGCTTAGGACCGATGCGATCTTTCTCATAGCATCACGCCGATCGCAGCATGGCGCCCACAGGTGCCGCCCTCGTTGCGGTAGGAATAAAAGCGGTCGTTCTGACGAACGGTGGAGAGCTTGGTGTCCACAATGCCGTTCGCTTCGACGCCGGCGTCCATCAGCGCCTCGCGAATGGCGGCGGAAAGATCGAGCATACGAGAAGCGGCAGCATCGATGCACGCGAACTCGGAGGCAAAGCGGTCCATAAGTTCTTGGGACACCTCGTACTCGTCACCCAGGATATGGGGCCCAATATAGGCAGAGATGTCGTCTGGCTTGCAGCCAGCCGCCTCGCAGAGCGCTTGGCACGCCTTGGCGGAAATGCGCGCAATCGTGCCCTTCCAGCCAGAATGCACCACGGCAAAGCCGCCGGGAGCCACCAGCACAACGGGAACACAATCGGCAAAGCAAAGCATCACGGGCACCTCATGCGCCGTGCAGACGAGGGCATCGCAGCCCTCGGCAATCTGCTCGCGAATGTTCTCGAGATCATCGGCGCCGTTCGAGGTCACCGTCACGACATTGTCACCGTGTACCTGATTGGGGACAAGCAGGTTGTGCTCGCACTCGGCAACACCCATGGCCTCGAGTACGCGGCGACGATTTTCTTGAACGGCAAAGGGGTCATCGCCAACATGCGAGCCCAGATTGAGTGAGGAGTACGCATCTTCGGAAACACCGCCAGTGCGTTCGGTGAAGGCAAAGCGGACATCGTGCGTCGCGCCCTCTACCAACGTAACTCCATCATGGTCGACACGCGAAACGTTGTCCGCACGTGCTGCCATACTAAAGCCTCCTAATAACACGAGTATCGCGGCCAAGCCGCAGCAGTCCGTGCCATACGGCTGCCATACTTCTACAAAAGGATACCCGCAGCGGTAGGGACCAAACGTAAGGGGAACGTAAAGAGATTGGAGACTTTCGTTTACAAACGAGAAACAAAACGGGGTGCATCCAAATGGACACACCCCGTGCAGGTTGTTGAGAAAAACGAACTAGAAGCTACCACGCTTAAGGAAGTCGGGAAGCTCGAACTGGTCGTTACCAAAATTGGGAAGCTCCGTACCGCCGACATTGCGGGTCGGGGCAGACTGAGCCGAGCTTGCAGCGGGAGCGGTACGCTGAGGCTCGGCAACGGAAGCCTTGCTCTGGGACTGCTGGGCAGCGAAGAGCTCGTCCTGACGGTTGACATTAGAGTCGGAGAAGCCCGTAGCGATAACGGTGATGCGCACCTGATCGCCCAGGGACTCGTCGACAACGGTACCGAAGATGATGTTGGCCTCGGGATCGACGGCGTTGGCGACAACGTCGGCAGCGTCGCTGATCTCCTGGATGCCCAGATCCTTGGAGCCGGCGATGGAGAGCAGGACGCGCGTAGCACCATCGATAGAGCTCTCGAGCAGCGGGCTGGAAATAGCCTGCTGGGCGGCGTCGACGGCACGGGTGTCCCCAGAAGAAGTACCGATACCCATCATGGCGGTGCCGGCCTGCTTCATGATGGTCTTAACATCAGCGAAGTCCAGGTTGATGATGCCCGGGACGGTGATGAGGTCGGTGATACCCTGGGTACCCTGGGAAAGGACGCCATCGGCAATCGCGAAGGCCTCGAGCATGGTGGTCTTCTTCTCGGCGATGTCGAGCAGCTTGTCGTTAGGGATAACGATCATGGTGTCGACGCAATCGGAAAGGGTCTTAATGCCCTCTTCGGCGCTCTTCTTACGCTTGCGGCCCTCGAAGGTGAAGGGCTTGGTCACGACGGCGACGGTCAGCGCACCGACCTCGTTCATCGCGATATCGGCAACGATGGGAGCGGCGCCGGTGCCGGTGCCACCGCCCTCACCGCAGGTGATGAACACCATGTCGGCGCCAGCGAGTGCCTCGGCGATGTCATCGCGGGACTCATCGGCAGCCTTGCGACCAACCTCGGGGTTGGCGCCAGCGCCCAGGCCGCGGGTAAGGTCGGTGCCGATGTGGACCTTGATATCGGCATCAGAGATCGCGAGCGCCTGAGCATCGGTGTTGATGGCAACAAACTCGACGCCACGAATGCCCTCTTCGATCATTCGATTGACCGCGTTGGTACCGCCGCCGCCGACGCCGACCACCTTAATGACGGCAAGGTAGTTGTTGATCTCTGTCTCGTGCATGTCGGTCCTCCGAACAAAGGTTATAGCCATAGCATGGGTTGACCCCTGCGCACATTAACCTTCAGGTTGAAAGTAAATGCAAAGGTAAACCGTATTATGTTTGCACATTATGAACGTATCAGTCAAATAATTGACCGTGAAAACCAAACAAACCAGATAAACGGCGTGGTATGGCCCCTCAACAAAGCCACGCACCGACGCTAAGCGGTCGGTGCGTTTCTAAACGTATAGTTGCCGGGAGACCGAACGTTAATGTAGGTTACGCCCTCTACCTGCGACAGAAGCTTGGTCACGACGCGTTCCTTCTTGGCGATATCATCAGAATCGCCCAGCGAGACCTCAACGCCATTATCAAGATTCGCCGAGATGGCCTCGACCGAAGGTATAGAAATATCCTTGATCTGCGCCAAGAATTCGCCGGAAAAACCACGCACGTAATCCAGGCCCGCTTTAACGGCCTTGGAAGAAACAGCCCGCCCCGAGACCGGCTCGACATCAGCCGAGACATCGGTAAGCAGCACGGCCCCGTAGTGCTTGGCCAGCGCCAACGCAGCATCGATACCGCTCAATGTGTTGGCGCCCTCACCCGAAGTGACGACATTTCCCTGGTCGTCCACCTCCACAGAGGTCGAAAGCGGTGCGATCCAGGTGTCATCGTCGCCGATGGCCCAGGCAAGATCGTCGGAACTTATATAAGCGATCGCGGTGACCTTGCGCTCCGTCGGCGTAATGACGAGCGTGTGGGGAAACTGCCGTTGAACGTCCACGCCCGAAACCCACGGGTTCTGCTTGAGATCTTCGGTAATCTGGTCGGGATTTACGTTGAAGAGCGATGTGTTCTCGGGCAGACTGATCAGCTGCATGGCATCGTGCTTGGTCACATGCTCGCTGCCCTCGATCTGAATATCGGTAGCGGCAAACAGGCCGGAATTGATAACGACGATGGCAACGACGGCAAGCACGGCCACAGCCGCCAAGATTCCGCCCACGATTTTGCCCTTGCCCTTAACGGCAGAGGCGGCCTCGGACGTCTTACTCGCTATGGCGCCAAGCGACGACAGCGGATTGATACCCTTATTGGTCGCAGGTGCCTTAGTGGCGGGCACCGACGTCAACGAGCGCGGCTTGGCAGCGCCCAACGTACGACCGGGATGCGTCGCTTTAGCCCCCAGCGAGGGCTTGGGCGTCACTATGGGGCGAGAGGGCTTGGCACCCATCGCCGACTTAGACGTCACCGAGGGGCGCGGAGCCGGGTGAACCGTCTTTTTTGCGGCAGGGCGTCCACCAAGTTGCGAGCCGACGACCGGACGTTTGGCGGACCGTATGGATCCAGCGGACTTGGAGGACACAGGGGGCTTGCGTTGAGGCTGGACGGGTGCGCCGGAACGCCCTCCGGCGCGGCGGAAGGTAGGTTTCGATGCTCTAGAAGCCGAGGAATTTGACTTCCGGTCTGAGCTCGATGCCATACGCCTCCCTCACCTTTCCGTGCACATGCCTGATAACCGCGGCCACGTCATCGGCCGAGGCGGTACCGTTATTAACGATAAAATTAGCGTGTACGGGCGAAACTTCCGCACCGCCAACCGAAAAACCCTTTAATCCACAATCCTCAATCAGCTTGCCAACGCTCGCGTCGGGTGGATTGCGAAAGACCGACCCGCAAGAAGCGCGACCCATGGGCTGCGTGCGTTTGCGCCTCGTCAGGTACCGCTCCATACGCTCGCGAATGTCGGCCTTAGGCGCAGGCTTGAGCTTAAGCACGCACTCGAGAATAATCTCGTTACGCGGCAGGCTGCAATCACGGTAGCCCCAGGCAATCTCGGACCCCGCATAATGCTTAATGCCGGATGCCGGGTCAAACGTGACCACATCCTCGACAAGCGAACCTATCCACTCGGTACGCGTACCGGCGTTCATAGATACGGCGCCGCCGACCGAGCCGGGGATGCCAACCGCAAACTCAAGGCCCGAAAGCCCGCGCGACAGGGCATCGTTGACCAGACGTGCGAACATAACGCCCGCGCCAACGGTCAGCGTGCAACCGTCCTCGGCAACAACGGTGCGCTGAAACTCACGCCCCAGCGAAATGACGGCGCCGCGATAGCCCGCATCGGCAACGAGCAGATTAGATCCCTTGCCGATAATGACCCACGGCACCTGCTCACGGTCGAGTACTGCCACGGCACGACGAAGGGCATGATAGCTATGGCACGTCACGAAGAGGTCGGCCTTGCCGCCGATACGATAACTCGTATGACGCGCAAGGCGTTCATCCTCGACTACATCCGTGTCGATCATGCCCGAAAGCGCCATGACGGCGTTAAACAGACCCATAGGGGCTAAGCGTCTTTCTTGGCAGTCAGATACTCGATGAACTCAGGGCCAACGGTCGTAACGTCACCGGCGCCCATAGTAAGCAGCAGATCGCCCTCACCTACCATCTTCTCGAGCTCACGATTGAGCTCGAGACGGCTGGAGCAGTACACGACCTCCTTGCCAGGGTGCTTGGCGCGCACAGTATCAGCGAGCATCTTGGAGGTTACGCCCGGAATCGGCATCTCGCCGGCAGAGAACACATCGATGAGCAGCAGCTTATCGGCATTGGCGAAGGCATCGGCAAAGTCATCGCACAGCGCCTGCAAACGCGAATAGCGGTGCGGCTGGAACACGACGTCAACATGCTTATAGCCCAGCGACGAGGCGGCGGCAAGCGTCGCCTTGATCTCGGTAGGGTGATGGCCGTAGTCATCGACCACGGTGATGCCATCAATATCGCCCACATGGGTAAAGCGGCGGCGGACGCCCTCAAAGCTCGAAAGCGCCTCGGCTGCGGCATCGACGTCGAGACCCAGGACATGGGCGACGGTTAGCACTGCCGTGGCGTTGAGCATGTTGTGGCGACCGGGGTTGCTCTTGATCTCGACAGCATGCTCGGTCCCATCCTCAAAGCGAACGATAAAGTCGCTCTGAATGCCCTTGACATCCGGATGCACGCAGACGACGTCGTTGGTTTCGGCAAAGCCATAGGAAAGCACGTGGCGACCCGTCGACTTGGCGAGTTCGACCAGATGCGGGTCCTCACCGCAAACGATGACGGTACCGCTCTCTCCAACCAGGCCCATAAACTTGGCAAAGGTGGCCTCGATCTCCTCGATGCCCGAGTAGTGGTCGAGATGGTCGGCCTCGACGTTGGTCACGATGACCACGTTGGGGTTCAGGAACAGGAACGAGCTGTCGGACTCATCGGCCTCGGCGACAAAGTAGTCACCCGAGCCGTTCCTGCCGTTGGTATCGTAACCCTCGACGATACCGCCGATCAAAAAGCTGGGATCCAGACCCATGCGGTCGAGCATGGTGGCACACATCGAGGACGTCGTGGTCTTGCCGTGCGTGCCGGCAACAGCGATGGTGGTGTAGCCGTGGCCCAGAGCCGAGAGCATCTTGGCGCGGGGCCACACAGGAATACCGAGCTCGCGAGCACGCACAAGCTCGGGGTTGGACTCGGGAATAGCGGTAGAGACCACGACCACGTCGGGCTTGACCTCATCGATCGTGGCGGCCTCGTGGCCCACATGAACCTTCACGCCAGCACGGGTAAGCTGACGAATGTAGCGCGAGGTCTTAAGGTCGGAACCGGTAACGGCATAGCCACGCTCGTGCAAAACGAGAGCGATGCCGCTCATGCCGGCGCCACCGATACCGATAAAGTGGGCGCTCTTGAACTCGGGCGCGGAGGTTGCAGTCTGGGAATCAGCCATGTGCTCGTGTACTCCTTGCGTAAACACTGCCTGTAACCCGTTAACTGTACCGCACCTACCGCATCCGCGCGAGCGCAAGCTCGATATCCCGCCTAACTAACGCAAACCCTCTACCGCATCGGCCAAAAGTGCGGCGGCGCGGTCCTGAGCCAACCCGCGCGCCGCCTGACGCATGGCATCGCGCGCCGCGGCGTCATCGACCAGATGCAGCAGCTCCTCGGCAAACGCCGGAGCATCGATATCGGCATCGGCACAAAGCACGCCGGCACCGGCATCGACCAGATAACGCGCATTGGTCGTCTGGTGGTCGGCCGTGGCATGCGGATACGGCACGAGCACCGAAGGCACGGCGAGGGCGGCAATCTCGGCCACGCTCGAGGCGCCGGAGCGCGAGAGCACCAGGTCAGCTGCAGCTAGCATGTCGCCCATGTTGTCAATGTAGGGCTGGACGCGATAGCGCTTCATCTCATCGGACGTCAGCGCCAAAGCACGCTCGGTGTCCTCAAAGCCGTCTGCACCCGTCGAATGCAAAATGTAGAGATTCTCGCGGGTCAGCAGCTCACTCTTGAGCGAGGCTACGCGCTCGTTGAGATGCCGAGCACCGAGCGAACCACCAAAGACAAGCAGCAGCACAGCGTCCTCGGGCACGCCAAGTGCCTCGCGGCCGCGGGCGCGATCGCCCTCAATGACCGAGCGGCGCACCGGATTACCGGTCATAAGCACATGCTCGGGGTCGCCCCCGCGCTCAAAGACAGAGCGCGCAGCCGGCACCGAGATACACACGCGGGCGGCATGGGAGCTCATCATCTTATTGGCCAGGCCCGGAACAGAGTTCTGCTCGTGCAGCAGATACGGAACGCCCGCATCCTTGCACCAGCCCAGCAGCGGGACCTCGACGTAGGCACCAAAACCGATAGCCGCATCGGGCTTGCCAACCTTTGAGAAATGGCTGGCGAGCGAGCGCTTGGCCTTATTGACGCGCCACAGCGAGCTCAGCGCGGTCCAAGGACGGGAGCGGTCGAAGCCCGTGACCGTGATAGGTACAAAATCGAACCCGGCCTCGGGAACCAAACGACCCTCGAGCTTGTGCGACTGGCCCACGAACACAACATGATGTCCGCGGTCGCGCAACTCCTCAGCCAAGGCAAGCGCAGGGTTGATATGTCCCGCCGTGCCGCCGGCTGCGATAGCAACGGTCATCTTATCGGTCATGAAAATCCCTTCGTACGCGCGGTCCCTGATCGTCGGTGCGCAGACGCGCCGATGGGTCCGAATTCAAATTGATTCGATTATATCCGCCGCCCGAGCTTCGGGGGTTCGGGCGTTGGGGACGCCCCTGCGGAGCCGTTCGCGGGCGCGTCCGAGCCGCCGGCTCGGACGCAGAGCCATCCAAGACGGTAAAACCGTTGCGCGAAGGGCGATCGCCGCGCACATGGGGCACGCCGGCGGTGCTCTCGTCCATAACGGCAAAGCTCTCGCGGCGACGGTCGTACTCATCACGACGGGCGCTCTCGTGCGAGACGCGCAAGATCAGCCCCGCAAGCATAAGCGATACGATAATCGACGAACCGCCGTAGCTAATAAACGGCAGCGGCTTACCCGTCATGGGAAACACGTTGAGGATGCCCAGCGCATTGATCAAAAACTGTACCGCGAGAATGACTGCGGAACCCGATGCCATGAGCGCTCCGCGACGGTCCGCAGCCTGTTCGGCAATGCGAAACGCTGAGTAAATCAGCATCGCAAAGACCAGGAAGAGCAGCGCGGTCCCGACAAAACCGACCTCCTCGCCGATAATGGCCAGAATATAGTCGTTGTGTGCCTCGGGCAGATACGAATACTTCATGGTGGAGTTACCGATGCCACGGCCGAACAAGCCGCCCGAAGCAAACGCCATGATGGCAAGCGTTGCCTGATAGCCATCGCCATACTCGTCGGCCCAAGGGTTCAGGGCAACCTGAACACGCACCATGCGGTACGGCTCTGCAACAAGCGCAAACACACTCATGACAATGACGAGAATGATCACGCCGATGATAAACTTGGGGTCTAGGCCCGCAAATAACGCCATACACATGAGGGTCAGCGAGATGATCAAGACGGTGCCATAATCGGGCTGGATAAAGATCAAAAAGAGCGAAATGCCCAAGTAGACGACCATCTTGCGAAGGAACTCGTTGATGTTGCCACCGGGCGAAAAGAAACGGTCGAGTATGATGGCCGAATACGCGATGGCAAACGGTTTTAAAAACTCAGACGGCTGGAACTGAATACCGGCGATGTTGAGCCAGCGCGTGGCGCCACGGCTGCCACTGCCGACAAGAAATACCGCAAACAGCAAGAGAATCATGCCGATAAGGAAGACCCTAAGTACATCTTCCCCAAACCAGTTGTCCGGCAAGACGCGAACGATCGCAACCATGGCAAGCACGCCAACCCCGGCAAAGGTAGCCTGTCGAACCAGGAAATACGTCGCCGAGCCGTTCTCGTGCAATGCCTCGACCGATGACGCCGAGTACACCATCAGCAGACCAAAGCACACTAAAGTAAACAGGCACGCCATGAATATCAAACGAGGGCGCATGATGCGGGCGGGGACGCCGGCAATATAGCGTTCGCTGAGCGTCTGCCCGCCGCGACCGGAACGCGGCGTACTGCGCTGCGAGGAAGCACGGTCCGAGTCGGGCCTCCTCATACCTTGTCGGGGGCTCTCCTCTCTCACCGGCGGCCCCTATTCCATTTGCGATTTCGCTGCGGCGGCAAGCTGGGCCACGTAGTCCTTAAACACGCGGCCGCGCTCCTCGTAGCCCGAGAACTCATCGAACGAAGAACAGGCGGGAGAAAGCAGGATCACGTCGCCTCGGCTCGACAGCGAACGGGCAACGTCGACAGCGTCGCGCAGGTCGTCAGCCTGAGCGATATCAACATCACCATCGACATCGGCCTCGTCCATAGCGGCGGTAAAGCGCTCGCGCGCATCGCCAAAGCAGACGACCGATCGCACGTTGTCCATGACAACGCGGGCGAAGGACTCGAGTGGCGTGCCCTTATCGTGACCACCGAGCAGCAAGATCACGTCGTCGTCGGGAAACGCCGTCAGGGCCTTTTCGACCGCATCGGTGTTCGTTGCCTTGGAATCGTTGACGTAGCGCACGCCATCGATCTCGCCACAGGGCTCAACGCGGTGCTCCAACGGCTGGAATGAGGCCAGGCCGCGACACACACCGTCGACATCGGCACCGACGGCCAGGGCAGCCGTGGCAGCGCACAGGGCATTGATGACATTGTGATGTCCGGAGATTTTGAGCTCGGACGTGGCGATGAGCGGGGTCTCGACGCCCTTCAGGCGAATGACCATCTTGCCATCGCGCACAAATGCGGCGTCCTCGCCCGCAGGCTCGTCGAAGGCGACCTTGCAGATGCGACGACCCGGCGTGTAGACATACTCATCGAATTCATGGATACCGGCATCCTCGACGTCGATAACCACAAGGTCATCGTCGACCATATTCTCGAAGAGCTTAATCTTGGCGAGCGCATAGTTCTTATGGCTCTTGTGCCAGCCCAGATGGTCGGGGGTGATGTTGAGCAGCACCGCCACACGGGGGTGGAGCTCGGTCGTCGTTGCAATCTGATAGCTCGAAAGCTCAGCTACAAACCATTCGTTATGCGCGCGGTCGTCGATTTCGTTCACCGGAGGCTCACCGATATTACCGACAGCAACGCTCGCCTCGCCCGCTGCCTTAAGCAGGTAGTCGGTCAGCGACGTGGTGGTTGTCTTGCCGTTGGTGCCCGTAATGGCGATCCAATTTTGGGGAGACAGGCGGTAGGCAAACTCGGGCTCACCCATGATCTGGGCAGCGTGATCGCGGCCAGCCTTAAAGAATGCCGAGAACTCCGAGATGCCCGGACACGTCACGCATACATCAAACGCGCCCTCGACCTGCTCGGTTCCGTAGACAAACGATACCCCGCGCGCCTCGAGCGAGCGCGTGGCATCATTGGGCTCGGACGTGCCGCCACCGTACACGGTAACGGTACTCACGCGCTCGGGGTGCGCAAGCGCCCAGCGAGCGACATCTAGACCGGACTTACCCTGGCCCAAGACGAGCAGGCTAAAGGAATCTGCAAGAGGCATGAAAAACCACTATCCCAACTGGAAAAACAGGGCAAGGCCCAGAGCGCCAAAAGCGGCAGCGACAATCCAAAAACGGATGACGACCTTAGTCTCGGCCCATCCCTTCTTCTCGAAATGATGATGAATGGGCGCCATAAGGAAGACGCGCTTATGCGTAAAGTGGAAGTAGACGACCTGAATCATGACCGACAGGGTCTCGACGATAAACAGGCCGCCGATGATGAGCGAGACGACCTCGGTGTTGGTCATAATGGACGTGCAGGCAAAGGCTGCACCCAAGGCAAGAGAGCCGGTATCACCCATAAAGATGCTCGCCGGATAGCAGTTGAACCAAAGGAAGCCCAGGCAAGCACCAGCACATGCGGTACAGAAGATAGACAGGTTTACGTCACCGTGCAAAAACGCCATGGCAGCCATGGCAAGCATGGCAATCATGGAGGTGCCACCGGCAAGGCCGTCCAGGCCATCGGTCAGGTTCACGGCATTAGAAAGACCGGCGATCATCAGCCAGCAAAAGACGATGTAGAGCCACGGAAAGGTGAGGCCACCAATGGTGGTCGAGAAGATACCGAGGTCAATCGTCAGACCGCCGGGAAAACGAATCTCGGGGGCAACGCCGCACCAGCTGACGGCAAGCACGGTAAACGTGACGCAGATGATGGTGAGACCGATCATCTTGGCGTGGGGCGTCAGGCCGAGCGAACGACCGTGCGTGACAGAGGTCAAATCGTCGATAAGGCCCAGAACGCCGGTTGCAAGCGTGGCAAGCAGCACGAGCGCAAGCTCGGTGGTGAGCTTGCCCATCAAAAGGCACGTCAGCGAAACGGCTACGAGAATGACAACGCCGCCCATGGTGGGCGTGCCCTGCTTAATCAGGTGGCGTTTGGGTCCATCGGCGCGGACCTGCTGACCGATACCCTCGACCTTAAGAAGCTTGATCCACCACGGCATGAGCAGCAGCGCAATGGCGGCGGCGATGCCAAGTCCCAAAAAGGCCTGGTATGTAGGATACGCGGGGTTCCCGAACATGGGCTAGCACACACCTTCCACAAAGCGGTCGAGCTCGACAAAGCGAGAGCCCTTGACCAGCACAACGTCATGTTTCTCAAGTGCGCCGGCCATACGGTCGAGCACCTGCTGATAATCGGAGAACACCTGGATGCGGTCCTCGTCCATGCCCATCATGCGCGCGGCTTCGGCCATACGAGCGGCCAGCTCACCGCCCACGCACGCCAGCATATCGAGCTTCTTAGCCGCGGCATAGGCGCCCACCAGCTCATGCATGCGGGGGGCCTCGTCGCCCATTTCGCCCATCTCGCCCAGAATCGCCATTCGAGAGCCAGAACACGAAAGCGAGCACAGCAGGTCAAGGCCAGCAGCCATGGATTCGGCGCTGGCGTTATACGAGTCGTCGATAATGCGGGCACCACTCTTGGCGTGTTTGATCTCCTGACGATGACCGGTAATCGCAATACCCCTAAAGGCAGCATCGATCTGCTCGGGGGTCACACCCAAACGATAGGCAACTGCGGCGGCCTTAACGGCGTTGGGAACGGACTGGACGCCGGGAATGGCGAGCATGGTGTCAACGGACTCACCCATGCCAAAGTCAAGCGTAAAGACCGGGCGGCCCTCGTCATCAATGTGAATGCCGCGGGCGCAAACCTCATCAACATCCGAAACACCCGCCAGCATCACGTCGATACCCGCGGGCTCGGCAAACGTCTCACGAATGAACGGGGTGAAGTCGTCTTCGCCGCCCAAAACCAGCAACGGAAGAAGGTCGTCGGCGGCACACATGCCCCCAACAATCTCGGACTTAGCGCGGGCGATATTCTCGCGACTGCCCAGGATTCCAATATGAGAGGTGCCGATCTTGGTCACGATGGCAAGGTTGGGATTGGCGGACCGAGAAAGGCGCTCGATCTCGTGAAAATGGTTCATACCCATCTCGAGAACCAGCACCTCGGTGTCGGCAGGAGCGGCCAAAACCGTGAGCGGCATACCGATCAGATTGTTAAAATTGCCCTTGGTGGCCCAAACGCGATAGCGCTTGGCAAGCACTGCCGCAAGGACATCCTTGGTCGTCGTCTTACCGATAGAGCCGGTAATGCCAACCACGAGGCAGCCAAGCTGCGTGCGATAGGCATGTGCCAGGCGCAGCAAAAATTCCTCGGGATCATCGGTGTGTAGGATGGCGCAGCCCTTACGCTGAGCCAGCGATACAAGCTCGGCATTGGGCTCGCGCGTCATCACAACAGCGCCGGCGCCCGATTCGATGGCGCGGGAAGCAAAATCGTTGCCGTCGACTTTTTCACCCGGAAAGGCAACAAAGATCGTGCCTTCCTCAACCTGGCGCGAGTCGATAACGCACCCACGGCATACCCGATCGGCTTCTCCCGTCACGGTCCGGGCCCCTGTTGCGGCCGCGAGGTTGTTGACGGCGATCTCTATCATTGCAGCTCCCCTGTAAACCTAATAATGCTATCGGCGTATTGTATCCCAGCGCCGCGCATGCGTGGTGCAGGGCATGTGAACACCCTCCAGATTAATCGACAGCCCTTTTCAGGATTGTAACCCCCTACTTGGTGCGTGGGATACCCAACACATCGAGCGCGTTAGCCATAATGACCTGGAACGGCACGGCGGCGGCATCCGAACCGCTCGGCGTTCCGTCGAGCGTGATATAGCACAAAACCTTGGGTGCTTGCGCCGGGGCAAACCCCATAAAGGACGACATATAGCTCGCTTTGAGGTAGCCGCCTTTTTCATCGGCGCGCTCGGCCGTACCGGTCTTACCCGCCACGTCGTAACCGTCGACGGCGCCCCCGACACCCGTGCCCTCGGAAACGACCGTCTGCATGCACGATATCACCTGGGCGGCGGCGTCCTCAGAAATCGCCTGCTCGCCCTCGCCCCAGTCCTTCTCCTCGCCTTTGCTGGATTTATAAAAGTGCGGCGTCATCATCACGCCGTCGTTGGCAATGCCACCCACGGCGCGCGCAATCTCGATCGGCGAGACAGACAGCGCTTGGCCAAAACTCATCGAGCCCAACGTGGCGCCGTCATACTGGTCACGCTCCTTGACAATGCCAAGGCTCTCGCCGGGAAAATCGATGCCCGAACTGTGTCCAACGCCCCATTTGTCCACGTACGCGGCAAAATCGTCCGCGCCGATCTTATGCCCGACCAATACAAAGCCAACATTGGATGAGCGGCGCATCATCTCGCGCACATCCATGGTCATGGCGTAGTCACGCTTATCGGCATCGGTGACGGTATCGTCGCCGACCTTAATGCTCGCCGGCACCTCAAACGACGTACTCGAGCGCACGACGCCCAAGTCGAAACCCGCACCTGCAACGAGCGTCTTAAAGACCGAACCGGGTTCATACGCATCGGTGACCAAGCGCAAGTTCATATCCTCGGTCTTGGCGTTCTCCAAATTGGTCGGGTCGTAGGTCGGATACGAGCAGGCGGCCAGAATCTCGCCGGTAGTAGGGTCTGTCACCAAAGCCGAACCGTTCTTGGCTTTGGTCTTCTCGACCGCCTCCGCCAGAGCGTCCTCTGCTGCACGCTGGATATTGACATCCAGCGTCGTCACGATGTCAACGCCATCGATGGCGGCAACCTTTTTATAGGCGCCACCCGCAATATAGCTATCGTCCCTCGCACGCTCTCGTACCAGCGTGCCGTTTGTTCCGGTCAGCAATTTGTCATATTGCTTTTCAAGGCCCGTTAGGCCCACGTTGTCAACGTTCACCACGCCTAGAACCTGCGAAGCCAGATTGCCGTATGGATACACCCGCTTCATCGCCTGCTCAAAGAGCACGCCGGGCAGATTTTTCTTCTTCAATGCCGCGGCATCGTCCTCGTCCACCTGGCGCTTGATATACACCCAAGTGCCATCGGACTGAACCAGCTTGCGGCAAGTCTTCTTATCGATTCCAGTCGCCTTAACCAAGGCCGATACCGTTTTATCGACATCCTCGATCAGCTGTGGATTCACGGCAACATTGCTGCACTCGACCGACGACGTCAGCACGTTGCCGTTTCGGTCGTAGATCGTGCCGCGTTTGGCGTAAAGCGTCTCCGCAAGCAGGCGTCGAGCATCGGCGCGCCCGCGCAACTCATCGGCATTTACGATCTGGTATTCGGCAAGGCGAATGGCGCCCGCAGCCAGGCCCAAACCGATACAACCCATGACGGCATTACGGCGAGGCAATGGCGTCCCCGTAAGCCATTCGGTCGAAGATCGTCTATTCGATCTGCTATTGCGTACTTGAGGGTCATCCGAGCCGCGAAGGCGCGACGTTGGATCGTTGCCACGATTCGACCCCAAGTTGTAAGATGACCGACCCGATCCTTGATAACCAGAACGTCCCCGCGAAGAGGGACGTCCCTGCCCGCGACTCCCGTCTGGACCGCGGCGATAATCATTTGTCATACTCAGCTACCGTCTTATTACTGGACAGCCGCAGCCGAGCTAGCGCCCGCGGCTGCATCCTGCGAAAAATCAAGTGTAACGCTCTCGCTGGGCTCCACCATGCCATAAGCGCCCGCAAGATCGCGGATGCGCGTATCGGCACCATAAACAGAGTGCATGACCTCAAGGTCAGAGCTCTCATCGGTCGCCTTCTCGAGCGTGTTGGTAAGCTCGGCGTTGCTGTTGAGCACCTGGGCCGTAACGCTTGCAAGCGCCACGCGGGCGACGCCAATCGTCATGAAGATAGCCGCAATGATGCAAAACGTTTTAAGAACGCTCATGAAAACCGGGCTTACCGCCTGGTTTGCCTGACGGCCCGCGCCCGTGTAGACATCAAAGCGCGGTGTGCGCTGCTCACGGGGAGCAGCGGGCGCCTGCGGTGCCTCGCGGTAGGCGGGCATGGCGTTCATATCATAGGCGAGTGCTGCGTTTGAGGTGTTGTAGCCCATGATATGCCGCCTCCCATCCCGAGTACGTTGGTAGTGTGTTTAAGCTTCGTTTATGGTGCGAGCGGGAGGTCCAATATCGCGCGCGTAACGCTACAAGCGCTCCGCCACGCGGATTTTGGCTGATCTCGCCCGAGGGTTGCGCGCAACCTCATCGGGTTGGGCAACCAAGGGTTTGCGGGTGATGACCTTGAGTATCGGCACGTTGCCGCACACGCACACCGGAATCTCCGGCGGACACGTGCACCCCTGGCTCATCTCCTTAAAGTGGTTCTTTACGATACGGTCCTCGAGCGAGTGATACGAGATGACGCAGATGCGTCCGCCCGGGTTGAGCCACCTGGTGGCGGCGTCAAGTCCTCTCTCGAGCACATCGAGTTCATGATTGACCTCGATGCGAATGGCCTGGAAACTTTTCTTGGCCGGGTGTCCGCCATGCCGACGAGCGGCAGCCGGAATGCCAGCCTTGATGATCTCGACAAACTGACCGGTGGTTTCAATCGGTTCGGACTCGCGTCGACGCACGATCTCGCGTGCGATCTGCGAGGCGAACTTCTCTTCGCCATAGACGCGTAGAATCCGGGCGAGGTCGTGTTCGTTATAGGTGTTGATGACCTCAGCTGCGTTTAGGGTGTTGTTACCCGGATCCATCCGCATGTCCAATAGGGCATCTTCGTTATACGAAAAGCCCCTGCCAGGGATATCGAGTTGCGGTGACGAAACGCCCAAGTCGAACAGGAAGCCATCGACCCCGGGCACCTCGGCCGAGCAAAGCAGCTCGTCCAAGTCGCCAAAGTTGCCCTTCAGCAGCTGATGCGGGACGCCGGGGACCTCGCGGTCCAGACGGGCACCAGCGGCCTCGAGGGCCATGTCGTCCTGATCGACGCCAAGCAAAAGACCCGTCTCCCCCACCTGCGCGGCCATCTTTACCGAATGACCGGCACCGCCAAGGGTGCAATCGCAGACGACAGATCCGCTCTTTAGCTGCAGCGACTCAAGCACTTCGCCGAGCATGACAGGTTCATGCCGATATTCTTGTGTCAAGATCCCACGCTCCATCCGTTACTCATGCCTTGCCCTTACGAGAAGAAGAGGTCCAGCAGAGCCTCATCGTCATCGTCCTCATCGGCCGTAGCACGGTCCCAAACCTCGAGGTGGTCGTAGTTGCCCACAACCGTGACCTCGCGGTCGAGGTTCGCCTGCTTGCGGAGAGACTCAGAAAGACCGATACGACCGGCGCTGTCCACATCCGTCGAGGTGGTGCGCTTGTTGATCGCCCTCATGAGTTTCTGGTCGTTGATGTCACGCGGGTTAAAACCCTCGTGGCCCTCACGACCCGCGAAGAGTCCTTCGACCCACTTATCGAAGGCCTCGGCAGAGAACACGTACAGAGCATCGACATCCAGGGCTTTGAACACGCGAACATGCTCTCCAAGCTCCTCGCGAAGGGGTGCAGGCAGGGACAGACGACCTTTTGCATCGAGATTGCGCTCGTATGCACCCGTCATTCCCATGTGCGCCCTCCCCTCGGTTACTCAGATGGCACGTACGCGGGGAACCACCCCGCCTGTCGACGTCATTAATAATATGGGGAGCTGCCCCATTTTTCAACATCTTTCCCCATACCTTCCCCCACAACACCCCACCACTCCACCCTCTATATGCTGTAAAACACCCTCGTTCATATGTTCGAAAACACAATATGTTGTGTTTACAGCAAAGCCGGGATGCCATCTGTAGCAGCCCGGCTTTCAACCTCAACCTTCAAGTTGACCTTGAGGCGAATTTTGTGTCCCTTTACGCGCCGTTCACATCGCCCCCCAAACTTCCCCACCAACGTCACGCGCGACCCACCGGCGCATCGGCGCAAGACAAAAGATGGGGCGGACCCCAGATTGCCGATACGCGCACAAAACCGCGTCACGACAACCTGGGGTCCGTCCCCCATTAGTTGTAAATATGCAGGTCAAAGAGTCGCTAGCGATGCGCCAACGGATGAGCCGCCAGGTAGACCTCGGTCAGCTGCGTGCGGTCGACATGCGTGTAGACCTGTGTGGTCGAAATGTCGGCATGTCCCAAAATCTCCTGTAGCACGCGCAGGTCGGCACCGCCCGCAAGCATATGGGTCGCAAAGGAGTGACGCAAGGTATGAGGATGAAGCCCCACCAGTCCCACCTGACGCCCGTATCGCTCGCATATGACGTGAACACTCTGACGCGACAGGCGACCACCGTTCTTATTCAAAAAGACTGCCGGCGTCTTTGACCCGCGGGCATGAGCGGCCAGGCGCCGACGCCCATCAGCAATATATTGAGCCATAGCCCGTGCGGCACTTCCCACGAGTGGGGCAAGCCGCTCCTTCGAGCCCTTGCCGCGCACCAGCACAAAGCCGTCGTCAAAATGGACGTCGCCCACATCGAGCCCCACCAACTCGCTCACGCGCAGGCCACATCCATAGAGCACTTCTAAAATGGCATGGTCCCGCAAACCCATCTCCCCTTCCGGGAAATCTTGGTCGAGGAGCGCCGAGACATCCCCTACCGAGAGACACTCCGGAAGGCGCTCCGCCTTTTTGGGCAGGCGCAGTGCAGCCGTCGGGTTTTGGGCGACGATTCCATCGCGAACCAAAAAGGCATGCAAACCTTTCACGGCCGCAACTGCACGCTCCACCGAGGCATCGGAGTAGCCCCCGTCGCGCCGATCACCGACAAAACCCTCTATTATCTGACGGTTCACGCCCTCAAAGGACTCAACACCGGCCCGCTCCAGGTAGGAACAGTAAGTCGTCAAGTCACGACGATATGCCGCGATCGTATTGCGCGCCAAGCCTCGCTCGACCGCAAGGTAATCAAGATACTCCCCCGTCACCGTATCGAGCAACGAGGGAGTATCTTCGGTATGTCTTTCGTTCGCTGGCACCCTTAGTCCGTCGCGAGGTTCATGGGCGTCACCTGCAGGCGATCGACACCCTCGTGCTGGCCAATCGAGGCGCGCACGAACTCGCGGAACAGAGGCTGCGGCTTGGTCGGACGGCTCTTAAACTCGGGGTGGGCCTGGGTGGCCACATACCACGGATGCACGTCACGCGGCAGCTCGACCATCTCGACCAGACGCTCGTCAGGCGAAAGACCCGAGATAACCAAACCCGCGTCCTCGAGCTGGTCGCGGAAGGCATTGTTGAACTCAAAGCGATGACGGTGGCGCTCATAGACAAGCTCCTCACCATAGGCCTCGCGCGCAAGGGTATCGGCGGCGAGCTTGCACGGATAGGCGCCCAGGCGCATGGTGCCGCCCTTCTCGGTCACGTCCTCCTGCGAGCTCATCAGGTCAATTACGCTAAACGGACCGTCCGGATCGAACTCGGAGGAGCTAGCGCCGGCAAGGCCGACCACGTTGCGGGCAAACTCGCACACGGCGACCTGCATGCCCAGACAAATGCCCAGATACGGGATCTTATGCTCGCGAGCAAACTCGGCAGCAAGAATCTTGCCCTCCAGGGCACGCTTGCCAAAGCCGCCGGGCACCAAAATGCCCGATGCGTCGCCCAGCACCTCGGAGACGTTCTGCTCGTCGAGGCTCTCGCCGTCGACCAGCTGCACGTCCACATGACGATCATAGAAAACGCCTGCATGATGCAGGGCCTCGATAACCGACAGGTAGGCATCGGGGAGCTGGGTGTACTTGCCCACAACGGCGATCTTGACCTTGTCGGCATGGTGGTTGGCATGATTCTGTTTGCGCAGGAACTCGTTCCACTCGCTCATGTCGCGCTCGCGCGGGTCCAAGCCCAGGCGCTCGCAAATGCGCAGGTCAAAGTCCTGCTCGGCGAGCAGCTGCGGCACATCGTAAATACTCGCGCAATCTTCGTTGGTAAAGACACAGTCGGTATCGACGTCGCAGAAGCTTGCGATCTTGCCACGGATGGCATCGTCGATGTGGTGATCAGAACGCAGCACAATGATGTCGGGCTGAATGCCAAAGCTGCGAAGCTCCTTGACCGAATGCTGCGTGGGCTTGGTCTTGACCTCGTGCGCGGCGGCGATATAGGGGACGAGCGACACGTGGATGTAGCAGACGTTCTCGGGACCGGCCTCTTTACGGTACTGGCGGATGGCCTCCACGAACGGCTGCGACTCGATATCGCCAATCGTGCCGCCCAGCTCGGTGATGACCACGTCGGAACCGGTCTGCTCCTCGATGCGGCGGAACTTATCCTTAATGGCGTTGGTGACGTGCGGAATCACCTGAACGGTGCCGCCTAAAAAGTCACCGCGACGCTCGCGGGCAATCAGGCTCTTGTAGATAGCGCCGGTCGTAAAGTTGGAATCACGGGTAAGATTCTCGTCAATAAAGCGCTCATAATGGCCCAGGTCCAGGTCGGACTCGTAGCCATCCTCGGTCACGAAGACCTCACCATGCTGAAACGGGCTCATGGTGCCGGGGTCGACGTTCAGATACGGGTCGGCCTTCTGCATCGTCACCTTGTAGCCTCGTGACTTGAGCAGACGGCCCAACGAGGCCGCGGTGATGCCCTTACCCAAAGACGAAACTACGCCGCCGGTTACAAACACATGCTTGGTCATATTGAATTACCTGCGCTTCCCGTAGAAGTTTTCCATTCACATCTTACGGGTCTTCATTGTAATACTCGAAAAGCAAGCCGCTCGCTATTTTTCACCCGCATGCCCGCATTTCTCCATCTCGAAACAAAACACCGCCCAAGTAGCTTTGGGCGGTGCAGGCTCGTCGAAACTGCCGTGTTGTTACCGATCGGCAGTCTCATCCTTCAACATGTCTTGAACAAGCATGCCGGCACGAACACCCTTAAGGTACCACTCGCCTCGCCCGGTCAGGCATATGCCGTTTGCAAGCTGGCCGCCATCATCGTTATAACGAGAAACGACCTCGATAAGGCCATCAGAATCCAAACGGTCGATTGCAGCGCGGGCACGATACGGCGAAACCCCTACGCACTCGGAGAGTGTCTTGCGCGAGAAACCGTACGGCACACCGTTTCCCTTAGATTGCCGAGCGATCTCCATCAGCACCAGCACCTCGACACGCTTCATATCGTTGACACTCGCACGACCCTTGCCCGCCATGGCAGCCTCCTCAAACCGAGCACGAGCATCAAAAGCACCGCGCATGACCGGCGCATCCCTCGATGGCCGGCAACATCCATCATGGGTAGCCCCGCAAAGGATGTATCCACTGAGGTAATTGTATACCGCGCAAATCGCTTTTGGGCAGGTAAACGGCCTAAATTTCGGCAAATATAGCCCTAAAACCCCCTAAGCGCCGCATCGGGTGCGCACTCCGATGCGGCGTCTCATCTCAATCTTAGCGATGGAAGAAGCCGCGGCGCTCAAACTTGGGCTCACAGCACACGTTAATGCCCAGCTTGCGCAGCACCGTCTCGTCCGTAGGCGAGATAATCACGCTAAAGAAGGCGTCGCAGCCGCGCAGATGCTCAAGACCCGAAAGAACACGAGTAGCCGTCTCGCTCGTGGCCGAGGTGATAGAGAGCGCCATGAGCGTCTCGTCGGTGTGGAGACGCGGGTTTTTGCTGCCAAGGAAATGCGTCTTGAGCTTGCTGATAGGCTCAATCGCCTCATCGCTGATGACCTCGAGCTCAAGATCGACGCCCGAAACATGCTTAAGCGCGTTCATGATGAGCGAGCTCGCGGCACCCAGACGCGTTGAGGTCTTTCCGGTCACTACCGAACCGTCCGGCATCACCATGGCACCCACGGGACCGCCCGTCAGTTGCTCCCTGGTGAGAGCAGCCGAGCGTGCCGGCGAATAGTTCTTGTCGATGCCGGCTTTTTTCATAATGAGTTTGAGACGGTCGACCTGCTCATCGCCCACGCCAGTACGGCGCACGCTTTCAACCGCGGCAAAATAGCGGCGCACGATCTCCATCTTGGAGGCATCTCGGCATGCATCGTCATCGGTAATGGCAAAACCGACCATATTGACGCCCATGTCCGTGGGGCTCTGATAGGGGCTCTCGCCCAAGATCTTTTCCATCAGGGCGCGAACAACCGGGAACGCCTCAACGTCTCGGTTGTAGTTGACCGTGGTCTTGTTATATGCCTCAAGGTGGAACGAGTCGATGATGTTGGCGTCATCGAGGTCTGCCGTGGCAGCCTCATAGGCAATGTTCACCGGATGCGTGAGGGGGAGATTCCAGACCGGGAAGGTCTCGAACTTGGCATAGCCGGCAGCGGTGCCATGCTTGTGCTCGTGATACAGCTGCGACAGGCAGGTGGCGAGCTTACCCGAGCCAGGGCCGGGCGCCGTCACGACAACGAGCGGACGCGTGGTCTCGACAAACTCGTTCTTGCCGTAGCCTTCATCAGAAACGATCAGGTCGACATCGTGCGGATAGCCCTCGATGGGATAGTGCAGCTTGGCGGGAATGCCGAGCGCGTTTAGACGATTGCGGAAGACGTCGGCAGCGGGCTGACCGGCATACTGCGTGATAACCACAGCGGCAACGGCAAATCCGTTCCCGCGGAACAGATCGACCAGACGCAGGACGTCCTCGTCATAGGTAATGCCCAAGTCGCCACGGGCTTTGTTCTTCTCGATATGGTTCGCATTGATTGCGATGATGACCTCGACGTCGTCGGCAATGCTCTTGAGCATGCGGAACTTGCTGTCCGGTTCAAAACCCGGCAGCACGCGGCTCGCATGATAGTCATCAAACAGCTTGCCGCCAAACTCCAAATACAGCTTGCCGCCAAACTGCGAGATGCGCTCCTTAATATGAGCAGCCTGCAGCTCGATATACTTCGCGTTGTCGAAACCCTGGCGCATGTATGGCTCCCGTCCCGTTTCCATTTAATGTCCTAGGCGATTATAGCGGAGCAGACCCTCCCCCACCGACGAGGCCGGGGCAGCTAATTTGGGACGGGGCTTTTTTGACTACCCCCACATAAAGGGTAGTCAAAAAAGCCCCGTCCCAAATTAGCTGCCCCAAACGCACTTCCCCTGCACCAGCAAGGGAAACGTCGCAGGTTGAGCATAAGTCAGCGAGCGCCGTCCAGAACGTTCAAGTTGGCATGAAAAAGGCAAGGCATAGACCTTTTGGTCATGCCTTGCCTTTTGAATTACAAATTGTCGTTCTGGGCGGCGCGCAGCGTCAACTGGTTGCGCGGTTCGTAGAACCGCGCAACATAAGAGCGCCCCCTCCCGCGCACGGAACGGGAGGGGGCTAAAGGTAGGAGTCTACCGGTGGGTTGACCCCACCGGACAGACGATGACCAAGTGATCCTCTACAGGATCGTCAAGGTTTCCGTGGGGCACCCGTTGGGTACTTAGATCAACACGCAGGCGACGGTCAGGATGATGGCGCAGACGACGGAGAGAACGACGATGAGCTTAAGGGCAAACTTGAGCCAGGTCGTCCACTCGATCTTTGCCAGGGCGAGACCGCCCATGATGGCACCGGAGGTCGGGGTGAACAGGTTCACGACACCGATGGCGGCGGAGAAGATCATGACCATGACCTCGGGCGAGAAGCCGAGCTTAACAGCCAGCGGTCCCATGATGGGCATGGAGACGGTAGCCATACCAGAGGTCGAGGGGATCAGGAAGGACAGGCCGAAGTAGACCAGGAAGCTCATGGGAGCGAAGATCACGCCGGACAGACCAGCCAGGGCACTGGCGGCAGCGTCGAGGACGTAGACGTCGAGACCGGTGTTGGCCATGAGGACGGAGATGCCACGGGCGAGGGCGATGACGAGAACAACGGACATCATGTCGGCAGCGCCGGTGATGAAGGTGTTAACGATCTGCTTCTCGGACAGGCCACCGATGATACCGATCAGGATAGCCATGAGGAAGAACCAAGTGGAAGCCTCGTCGAAGTACCACTGGCCAATGGGCAGGCCGGTGATCAGGGCAGACCAGCCCTGGACGACGGTGTTACCGTCGGCATCGTAGACAGCGCCAGCGTCAAAGAAGTTAGCGACGCCCTCGTTGAGGTCGGCCAGCGGAATGAAGCCGACGATCATGACGACGAAGGTGAAGGCAAAGGCGATCAGAACACCCTTCTGACGACCGGTGAGCTTGACCTCCTTGTTAACCTCGGAAGCAGCCTTGCCGTGAGCCTCTTCGGCGTCCTTGAGCTCCTGCATCGACAGGATGGTGGAACCCTTGTCAGCCTTGACCTTCTTGGCATAGCCCATGACGAAGAAGATGGAAATGGCCGTGGTAACAATCCACAGGACGGCACCGAGGCCGATGATGATGGACTGGTTGACCTCAATGCCAACGCCGGTCAGAGCGTCGACGGCAGCGCCGACGGCGAACGGGTTAACCGTGGAGCCCAGGCAGCCGCAGCCAGCGCCGAGCAGGACGGTAGCGGCGCCGACCATGGGGTCGAAGCCGGCAGCCATCATGGTAGCGGCGAGCAGGGCGTAGAAGGGAACGGTCTCCTCGCACATACCATAGGTGGTACCACCGAGGGAGAAGATGAGCATAAGGACAGGAACGAGCATGATCTCGTTGCCCTTAAGCTTCTGCACCAGAACGGCAATGCCGTTGTCCAGGGCGCCGGTCTCGGTCATCATACCGAGGAAGCCGCCCAAGATCATAACGAAGAGGCAGACGGGCAGAGCGTCAGCGAAGCCCAGAATCGGGGCGGTGCAGAAATCGCTCAGGCGGGCTGCAGTAACAGCGCCGCCGGACGTGCCGGAGACGATAACGGTAATCACTGCAACAATTGCCAGCAGAGCTAGAAGAATGGTGAACGATGAAGGCATACCGCGCTTTTTCTTAGCGGTCTCAGTCATAGTTCTCATCCCCCCTTCATAAATCATTTAACTTTCTCGCGCGAAGCGGATCTTCCGTGCCGTGCCCACCGCCCGACGCAAGATATTTACCAGACAAACCGCTCGGGGTGTGTAGCAATACACCCCGAGCGAAATGCTTAAAGGCTCTTACTTGAGCGTTGCGTACATGACAGCCTTGATGGTGTGCATGCGGTTCTCGGCCTCGTCGAAAACCTTGGAAGCGGGGCTCTCGAAGACCTCGTCGGTGACCTCCTGCTCGGTAATGCCGAACTGCTCGCACTTCTCGGCGCCAATCGTGGTGTTGGTGTCGTGGAAGCTGGGCAGGCAGTGCAGGAAGATGGCACCCGGGTTGGCCATAGCCATGACCTCGGAGGTGACACGATACGGGGTGAGCTGAGCGATGCGCTCGGCCCAGACCTCGTCAGGCTCGCCCATGGAGACCCACACGTCGGTGTAGATAACGTCGGCACCGGTGACGCCGTCCTTGACGTCGGTGGTCAGCTTGATGGTGCAGTCGTTAGCCTCGGCGATGGGCTTGCAGGCCTCGATGACGTCGTCAGCGGGCATGCACTCCTCGGGGCCACAGGCCACGAAATTCATGCCGAGCTTGGAGCAGACAACCATGAGGGAGCGAGCAACGTTGTTCTTGCAGTCGCCCATGAAGACGAGGGTCTTGCCCTTGATGTCGTAGTTGAAGTTCTCCTGGACGGTCAGGATGTCGGCGAGCATCTGGGTGGGATGCCACTCAGTGGTCAGGCCGTTCCACACGGGCACGCCGGACTTAGCGGCGAGCTCCTCGACGTCGTCCTGGGCAAAACCACGGAACTCGATGCCGTCATACATGCGGCCGAGAACGCGGGCGGTGTCCTCGATGGACTCCTTCTTGCCCATCTGCGACGAACCCGGATCGAGGTAGGTGACGCCCATGCCCAGATCCATGCCGCCGACCTCGAAGGCGCAGCGGGTGCGAGTGGAGGTCTTCTGGAAGAGCAGAACGATGTTCTTGCCCTCGAGATAGCGGTGCGGAACGCCAGCGCGCTTCATGTCCTTGAAGTTCTTGGAGAGCTTGAGCAGGTACTCGATCTCCTCGGTGGTGAGGTCGAGGAGCTTGAGGAAGCTACGGCCGGAGAGGTTAACACCCATGGTTCGTTTCCTTTCGAAAAATGAATTACGCAAGTATTAGTGTTGCCCGTTTGACGGGCAAAACCGGTGCGGTTGTAGGGGGACCGCACCGGAAACGGAAAACCTTAGAGGTCCTCGCGCCAGAAGGGCATGCTCATGCAGC
>UMFM01032443.1_pt1 | contig 33940 bp, 27 predicted proteins | sample 1965011 | NCBI WGS metagenome assembly UMFM01 (sample SAMEA4836046, study PRJEB28245) | human gut metagenome | biome: gut microbiome; material: fecal sample | place: Denmark | collected 2008 | reverse complement strand
AAAGTTTTGATTACATTCAACTACAAAGACGGCACAAAAACCATCACTTTCGATGAAATTGCCGCCAAAGATGCCCCAGAGGGCAATGGTTCGGATTTAGGTTGCTTCGCTCCACCAAAAGAACCAGCGTAGAAATTACGCTGGTTTTTGTTTTGCCCGGCATCTTAAGTCTCACTCTCGAGGGTGGATTCGAACAGCTGCGGCGATGTCGTTGAAGACGGCGCAAAAACAGCCCCGATGAACCGTCAGGTTCACCGGGGCTGCTGCTATACCATGATTTTGTTGACGTTAACATTTTCGTGATGCCGCGAAAACATCACATGTAGAACTTCTGGCTGCGCACCTGCGCTTCGATCAAAAGAGCTGCTTCCCCGTGGGGGCTATGCACATGCAGGATATCTGTTTGTGCCGCCGTTACTCTTCCGCTGCAGCTTTGGATTCGTTCACAAAGGCGGCGATCTTATCCACCTGAATTTCGGCAACGGCACGGCCGGTCTCGTAGACGCGGCGCAGCTGGAGCGGATCGCGCTCCATGGAGCCGATCTCCAGCGGGATGGGTGGGCGGATGACGAACGCCTTGCCGGTCTGCTCCAGCATGGCAATGTGATCCAGCGTTTCGTTGTAGCGTTCGTGACGGTCGGCAACGGCTTCCACGAAAGCGGGGTAGCGCAGGTAGTGTGCCCGGATGACGGGCAGCATCTTGTTCTTCTTTTTCACAAAGCCCTTGGGCTGGGTCAGCACAATGAGGTTGCGTTTGTAGCCGATGGACTCGAAGAACCGCACGGGGATGGAATCGGCAATGCCGCCGTCCAGCAGCTGATAATGGCCGATCTTTACGATCTTGGCCGCCAGCGGCATGGAAGCGGATGCCTGCATCCACTGGATATCCTCGGCATCGCCGGTGCGGCACTTGTGATAGATGGGGTCGCCGGTACGCACATCGGTGCACACCACAAAAAAGTCCATGGGGTTCTCTGCAAATGCCTTTGCGTCGAACACGTCCAGCTTTTCCGGCACGGTGTGGTAGCAGAACTGCTCACTGTACAGGTTTCCGGTGCGCAGCAGGTTGCCGAAGCTTGCGTAGCGCTTATCGTTGCAATACTGGGTGTTGTAGCGGATCACACGGCCGATCTGATGGGACTTGTAGTTGCAGCCGAACACCGCACCGGCCGAAACGCCAATGGCACCATCCAGCACGATGCCATGCTCCATCAATACATCCAGAACACCGGCGGTAAACATGCCGCGCATGGCACCGCCTTCCAGCACAAGACCCGTTTTCATATATGCTCTCCCCTCCTGTGTGCCGGTGCACAGATGCCGGACACACCTTATATTAACTACAGTATACTCGAATCTGTAAAAAGTACAAGAGCGGAAAACCTATAAATTTATCAAGAAAACCTCTTGCCAAAGGAAAGAGCATCCGGTATACTAAGTGAAATAAAAAGAGAAATATGCGCTGCAAACGCATGGGCATGGAAAAGATCAGGTTGGAGGAACTGCTGCACTATGAAGATGCTGGAAGATCGTATTCGCAAAGATGGTATTGTACGCGAGGGCAATGTGCTCAAGGTGGATAGCTTTATCAACCACCAGATGGACATTCCGCTGTTCCGGGAGATGGCAAAGGAGTGGAAGCGCCTGTTTGCAGGCAAGCCCATCAACAAGGTGCTCACCATCGAGGCCAGCGGCATTGGCATTGCAGCCATCGTGGCCAGCGAGTTCAACGTGCCGGTGGTATTTGCCAAAAAGTCCATGAGCATCAATCTGGACTACAACAACTACGAGACCAAAATCCAGTCCTTCACCCACAAAAAAATCTACAATGTGATCGTCTCCAAAAAGTTCCTCACCCCGGAAGATCATGTGCTGATCATTGACGATTTCCTTGCCAACGGCTGTGCCCTGATGGGCCTGCTGGATCTGGCCCAGGAGGCCGGTGCCACAGTGGAGGGCATCGGCATTGCTGTGGAAAAGGGCTTCCAGCAGGGCGGCGAGCTGATCCGCAGCAAGGGCATCCAGCTGGAGAGCCTTGCCATTGTGGAGTCCATGAACAGCGAGACCGGCGAGATCGTCTTCCGCGAGCAGCCGCAGCAGAATTAAACAAAAAAACATTGCAGCCCCGGGAAAGTCAGAAGACCTTTCCGGGGCCGTTTTTTGCTTACGCCCCGTCAAAGCTGTCACCGTCGGCGGGCAGGTCGGCAGCGGTCTGGGCGGGATCGGTATCGGTTTCCGGTTCCACGGCGCGGGGCACGCCCTTGTACACCAGCGTCTGTTCCAGAACCTCGGCGCACACCGGGGCTGAAAGGCTGCCGCCGGCAGTCGTCCAGCTGTGGGGTTCGTCCAAGCACACCAGACACAAAAACTGCGGGTCGTCGATGGGAGCCACGGCCACAAAGCTGGCAATACGGGCTTTTTCGTCGGTGCTGTCCAGCTTCTGGCTGGTGCCGCTCTTGCCGCCCACCCGGTAGCCTTGGATGCGGGCATTGCGCCCGCCGCCGTAGAGCACCACGGCTTCCATCATCTCACGCATGGTTTCAGAAGTTTCCGGTTTGATCACCTGCCGCCTGCACACCGGCTCTGTGTGCTGCAGAATGCTGCCGTCCGGGTTCAGGATATCGCTGACAAGATAAGGCTGCATCAGCCTGCCGCCGTTCACCACAGCGCACACGGCTGCGGCCATTTCCATATAGGAGATCTTGCTGCTCTGGCCGAAGGCGCAGGAGGCCAGCTCCACCGGCCCCATGCGGTCGGCGGTGTAGTACAGACTCTTTTTGGGTTCGGCAGGCAGATCGACCCCGGTTGGCTCCCGCAGGCCGAAAGCGGCAAAGTAATCGCAGAAGGCTTCTTTGCCCAGCCGCGCGCCAATCTGGATAAAGCTCTGGTTGCAGGAATTTTCCAGCGCCTGGGTCACGGTCTGGCTGCCGTGGCGCTTGTGGTTGGCGCAGTGGAACCGTGTGCCCGCCACCGAGATGGACTCGCCGCAGTAAAAGGTGGAGTTTTTGCTCACAGCCCCGGCATCCAGCGCGGCGGCGCAGGTGATGAGCTTGAACACGCTGCCCGGCTCGTACAGGTCGCTGACGGCTTTGTTGCGCCACTGGGTCTGCTGGGCCAGCTGCAGGGCGGCAGCGCGCTCGCTACCGGTAAGGGCATCCACGGCCCTGCGGGCGGCTGCATCGTAGATCACGCGTGGCTGGTTCGGGTCGTAGGCGGGCGTGGTGGACATGGCCAGCACGGCCCCGGTGTTCACGTCCATCACGATGCCCACGGCGCGCGCCGCCACATGATGCTCCTTGACCGCATAATCCAGCGCGTTTTCAAGGTAATGCTGGATGTTGGCATCGACAGTCAGCCGCAGGCCGCTGCCTTCCAAGGGTACTTTTTCGGTCTCGTAGCTCTGCTCCAGTGTGTAGCCCCAAGCGTTGACGGCGGTGAGCACCACACCATTCTGCCCGGTGAGCACATCGTTATATTTCAGCTCCAGTCCGCTCACACCGGCGTTGTCTACATTGGTAAAGCCCAGCACGCTGGCCAGAAATTCCCCCTCCGGGTACCAGCGCTTGGAGTCCTGATTGATGCGGATGCCGGTGATGCCGTTCTCTTCACAAAAATCCCGCACGCGGTCGGCGGTGTCGCGCTCCACGCGGTAGCGCAAAAGGCAGTCGTTGGAGGTGCGGTCACTGAATTTTTCCAGCAGCTTCGCTTCGTCCAGCTCCAATATTTCCGCAAGGCCCTGCGCGGCAAGGCTGAGCTTTTCCTCCGGCATCTCGCGCGGGGAGGCCCGCAATGTCCAGCAGCTGCTGTTGGCGGCAAGCAGTACACCGTCGGCGCTGTAGATACGGCCCCGGTCGGCAGGCACCACAGTATCGCGCAATTGCTGGCCGAGGGCGCGGCTCATATACCAGTCGCCTGAAAACAGCTGCAGATACGCCAGCCGCGCGGCAAGCCCCGCAAAGCAGACGCAGCACATCAACGCGGCCACCAGCCGTGCCCGGGCATGGAATGCCCGTTCCGGCAGGGTGCGCAAGGGGCGCGGCTCCGGTTTTGGCATGGCAGGCACCTCCTTCTCTGGGCAAGTGTATGCGCCGGTGTGCCGGGGATATGACTAACCGGCACCGCCGCCGCGTACAATAAAGGAACGGAGGTGATACGGATGCACAAAGCTGCTGCCCATGCAAAGCGCGGCCTGCCGCTGCGGCATCTGCCGGCCATGGACCTGCCGTTTCTGGTGCTGGTGCTCACGCTGGTGGGCTTTGGCCTTGTAATGCTGGGCAGTGCCAGCAGTGCAGTGGCGCTGTACCGGCGGGGCGATGCTTTTGCCTACCTGCGGCCGCAGCTGCTGTATGCTGCGCTGGGCATCGGGGCCATGTGGGTGGCAAGCCGGGTGGACTACCATATTTACCACAAGCTGGCATGGCCGCTGCTGGCGCTTTCAATAGTACTGCTGACGGCGGTGCTGTTCATGCCGGAGTACAACGGCTGCAAGCGCTGGCTGGTGCTGCCGGGCCTGGGCACACTGCAGCCCAGCGAGATCGCCAAATTTGCGGTGGTGCTGGTGTTTGCGCATATCATTGCGCTCAACCACGACCGCATGGGCAGCTTTGCGGTGGGGGTGCTGCCCTTTGCACTGGTGCTGGGAGCGGTGGCCGTGCTCATGCTGCTGGAACCGCACCTCTCCGGCACCGTGCTCATTTTGGGCATCGGCGCGGTGCTCATGTTCGTGGGCGGCACCGGCCTCAAGTGGTTCGTGCTGGCCGGGGCGGGCGGTGCAGCGGCCATTGGAGCTGCCATCATCATTATGCCGGACCTTGTGCCCTACGCGGCCAGCCGTCTCAGCTCATGGCTGGATCCCTTTGCCGACCCGCTGGGCGACGGCCACCAGACCATCCAGAGCCTGTATGCCATCGGCTCCGGGGGTGCGGCGGGCCTTGGCCTTGGCAGCAGCCGCCAGAAGCACCTGTTCGTGCCCGAACCGCAGAACGACTTCATCTTTTCCATCCTGTGCGAGGAGCTTGGCTTTGTGGGAGCCTGCGCGGTGATCCTGCTGTTTGCGCTGCTGCTGTGGCGGGGCATCACGCTGGTGGCGCATGCACCGGATCGATTCGGTGCGCTGCTGGTAGTGGGCTTTGTGGTGCAGGTGGCCCTGCAGGCAGTGCTGAATATGGCGGTAGTCACCAACACCATCCCCAATACCGGCATCAGCCTGCCGTTTTTTTCCTCCGGCGGCACCAGTCTGATGATGCTGCTGGGCGAAATGGGCATCGTGCTGTCGGTGTCCCGCGGGGAGACATAAAACCGGGCGTTCCCTGCCATAAAACGACAGCATCCTCTGCCGGTTCAGCTACAAATAACCGGACAAACAAATGACACAACTGCAGACAAAATAAACAAAAAGCCTTCGCGCCGCATAGCATGAGGTATCTTTTGCGGAACGGGGGCTTTTTGCATGGGCGGAGATCTTATCATCACAGGCGGCATGCCGCTGAACGGCACAGTACACATCCCGGCAGCCAAAAACAGCGTGCTGCCGCTGCTGGCAGCGGCCCTTTTGTGCAATGGCACGGTGCGTTTTCTGCAGGTGCCGCATCTTGCGGATGTGGACACCAGCGTGGAGCTTTTGCAGGGTGCGGGCTGCACGGCCCGCTGGCAGGGCAGCGACATCACGGTGCAGGGCGTGCCTTCCACCTGCCGCCTTGCGCCGGAAGCCGCCGCGCGGATGCGGGCATCCATTTTGTTCTGCGCACCGCTTCTGGCACGGCTTGGCCGGGTGGAAACGGTGCTGCCCGGCGGGTGCCGCATTGGTGCAAGGCCGGTGGACCTGCACCTTTCCGGCCTTGCGCAGATGGGCGTGCACTGCCGGGAGGAGGGGGCAAGGCTGATCCTGACAGCGCCTGCCGGGCTGCACGGTGCGGACATCACACTTGGGTTCCCCAGCGTGGGTGCTACCGAGACCCTGCTTCTGGCAGCAGCTGCGGCGCAGGGCGAGACGGTCCTGCGCGGGGCCGCACGAGAACCGGAGATCAGCGATCTGGCAGCATTCCTGAACCGCTGCGGCGGCTGTGTACAGGGCGCGGGCACCAGCACCATCCGGGTGCAGGGCAGACGAATGCTGTATAGCTGCAGCTTTGCGCCCATGGCCGACCGCATCGTGGCATCCACCCTTGCCTGTGCCTGCGCGGCGGCAGGAGGTCGGGTGGAACTGACCGGCTGCAGGCCGGAGACCTATGCACCGCTGCTGGAAATTCTGGCACAAATGGGCTGCAGGGTAGAAACAGGACCGGAAAGTGCGGTCATTACCCGGCTGGGCGTGCTGCACGGCGCGGGCAGAGTGTTTACCGGGGTATACCCGGCACTGGCAACAGACGCAGCGCCGCTGCTTGCTGCTGCCATGCTTGCCGCCGACAGCGCCAGCAGCATCGAGGATGTGGTGTTTGAGCGGAGATTCGGCTGTGCAGAGGGTTTTGCGGCTTTTGGAGCCGCTGTGCAGGTGCAGGGACGCACACTGGACATCCGGCCGGTGCGGCAGCTGCAGGGCGCGTGTGCACGGGCTGCGGACCTGCGCGGAGGCGCGGCACTGGTGGTGGCCGCGCTGGCGGCAAGGGGACGGAGCCGCATTACCGACACCGGTTACATCGACCGCGGATATGCCGGTTTTGCACAGATGCTGGCGGAACTTGGTGCTCAAATTGAGCGGGAAATGCCGCGGGAAAGCGCCAGCGAGAAAAAAACACCTTCAAAAAAGCAAAATTGACTTGCATTCAGGGCAAAAAGATGATACGATACAGTTATATAAGTGTAAGCAGATAATTTCTGTGCGCTATGCGCAGTTTTACGATAAAATCCGATGGAGGACAAAGTTATGGCACTCATGCTCGATGAAGAAATGGACGAAAACGTTACGACGATCAAGGTGATCGGCGTGGGCGGCGGCGGCGGCAACGCTGTCAACCGCATGGTCAGCGACGGCCTGCAGGGCGTCGAATTTATCGCAATGAACACCGACCAGCAGGCTCTGGCCAAGAACCACGCTGCCACCAAGGTGCAGCTGGGTTCCAAGCTGACCAAGGGCCGCGGTGCCGGTGCAGACCCCGAGATCGGCCAGCGCGCCGCTGAAGAGAGCAAGGACGAGATCGCAAATGCGCTCAAGGGTTCCCAGATGGTGTTTATCACTGCCGGTATGGGCGGCGGCACCGGCACCGGTGCAGCACCCGTTGTGGCCGAGGTGGCACATGATCTGGGCATCCTGACCGTTGGCATCGTCACCAAGCCCTTCTCCTTTGAGGGCAAGCGCAAGATGGGTCTGGCAGAGCAGGGCATTGCAAACCTGCTCATGCATGTGGACAGTCTGATCGTCATTCCCAATGAGCGCCTGAAGATGATCAGCCAGGAAAAGATCACCCTGATGAATGCCTTCCAGGCAGCCGATAACGTGCTGCGTCAGGGCGTTGAGTCCATTTCCGCTCTGATCAATGTGCCTGCCTTCATCAACCTGGACTTCGCCGACGTGCGCTCCATCATGAAGGATGCCGGCTACGCACACATGGGCGTGGGCAGCGCCAAGGGCGCAGGCAAGGCCGAGAACGCCGCAAAGGCTGCTATTTCTTCTCCGCTGCTGGAGACCAGCATTGCCGGTGCGCACGGCGTGATCATCAACATCACTTCCAGCCCGGACATCGGTCTGGAAGATGTGGAGACCGCAGCAGGTCTCATTACCCAGAGCGCACATCCTGATGCAAACATCATCTGGGGTACTGCGTTCGACGAGAACCTCTCGGACGAGATGCGTGTGACCGTGGTTGCTACCGGTTTTGACAACAAGAGCGCAAGCGACCTGCGCAGCAGCATCAGCAATGCAATGGGCGGCGCACAGTCCACTCCGTCTGCTGTGTTCAGCAGCGAGACTGCGAGCCCGGCAGCTTCTGCCGCAGGCGGCGCTGCACCGGCACCCACTGCTGAAAAGCCCGTGGAAGAGGACAACAGCGATAATGGCTATTACGACCAGCTGATGGCCATGCTGAACAAGCGCAGATAAAAGGCTGGCCGTCATAAGCGGATCAGGCGTATCGGATGGATCGGAGGGACACCATGGCGCAGGGCAGGCAGCAGAACAATGGTTCGCGGCAGCGCTGTGCCCAGTCTGCCGCGGCAAAGGCTCCGGCAGAGCCGCCCAAGGCGGTGTGTGCCCAGCTGGAGCAGATGAACCGAAAGCTGGCAGCGGCCAGTGCGGAAATTTTGCGCTATCAGACCCGTCTGTTTGCCTGTGAACGGCAGATGGCCGCGCTGCGGCAGGAAAATGCCCAGCTGGAAGCGGCCTGTGAGCAGGCGCGGCAGGAGGCTGAGTGCGCGGGCGCTCATGCAGAGCAGCTACGTCAGGAGCTGGCCCGCCATGCGGAAGCTGTGCGGCCTGTTCCGGTTGCGGCACATACGTCCCCGCAGCCGGAACCATCGGCAGCGCAGAGTCCGCGGCCGGAGCCGGAGGCCGAACAGCCCCCACAGCCCGGGCCGGAGGCTCCGCAGCCTGCTCAGCCGGACTGGAAGCCCCAGACCAGATTGGAGCACCTCTCGGTGGAGCTGATGAACTGGTTCGACGATATGATGGGCGCATGACGGAAAGCTGGATGATCTGCAAAAAAAAGCAGATATAAGTGAAATGAAAAGCTGCTGCAAAGCGCAAAGCTGTTGCAGCAGCTTTTTTGTGGTCCGGTAGGAAACGGAAGACCCTGCGGCCGGAAGTACAGGAGCGAGGAGCGGTTGAGATGGAACCAAAACAGAAAATACTGATCGTGGATGACTCGGAGATCAACCGCGCTATGCTCAAGGAGATTCTGGGCGAGAGCTACGAATATCTGGAAGCCGAGAACGGCCTGCGCGCGATCGAAATTCTGCGCAGACGCACCGATATCGCGCTGGTGCTGCTGGACCTGATTATGCCGGAAATGGACGGCTTTGATGTGCTGCGGGTGATGCAGTGCTATGCATGGCAGGAGGAAATCCCGGTCATTGTGATCAGCGCGGCAGAGGACACCCGAAGCGTCGAGCGCGCCTATGATATGGGCGTGGCCGATTACATCCGCCGCCCGTTCGAGCGGGTCATGGTGCTGCGCCGGGTGAAGAATGCGCTCATGCTTTACGCAAAGCAGAAGCGCCTTACCCGCCTTGTGACCGATCAGGTATACGAAAAAGAGCACAACGGTGTGCTGATGATCAACATTCTGAGCCATGTGGTGGAGTTCCGCAACAGCGAGAGCGGCCAGCATGTGCTGCACATCCGCACCCTGACCGGCCTGCTCCTGCATCAGCTGGCGCAGAAGACTGACCGCTACCAGCTGGATGAGAGTGATATCTCGCTGATCAGCACAGCGTCGGCGCTGCACGATATCGGCAAAATCATGATCCCGGAAGAGATCCTGAACAAGCCCGGCCGCCTGACCGAGGAAGAGTACGCCGCCATCAAGACCCACACCACCGAGGGCGCCAGGATCCTGAAGGGGCTTGCCATCGGGCAGGACGAACCGCTGGTAAAGGTGGCACACGCTATCTGCCGCTGGCACCACGAGCGGTGGGACGGCGGCGGCTACCCGGACAGGCTCAAGGGCGACGAGATCCCCATTGCAGCACAGGTGGTGGCACTGGCCGATGTGTACGACGCACTGACCAGCGAGCGCTGTTATAAGCAGTCCTACAGCCACGAAAAGGCCGTTGACATGATCCTGCACGGCGAGTGCGGCAGCTTCAATCCGCTGCTGATGGAATGCCTGAAAGAATCCTCGGAGTTGCTGCGCACAGAGCTGCAGCGCTCGGAGTATGACCGCGGTTTCCGCCACGAGACCCGTCGCCTTTCGGAGGAAATCCTGCACCGCGAAGCTCTGCCCCGTGAGGATCGTGCCCAGCGCCTGCTGGATCTGGAACGGGAGCGCACCGCTTTTTATGCCAAGCAGCGCGGCGGTATTCAGTTCGATTACGATATACTCAGCGGCAGTGTGACCGTGGTGAACCGCTACGAGGACCCGGTCAACCGAACCCAGAAGCTGGACTTTGATAAGGGCATGGGCCTGACATTTCTCTCCGGCAAGGACCGCCGCAAGCTGCTGGATGCCATTGCAGACGCAACGCCGGAAGAGCCGGATGCCGCATTCTTGGTGCTGATCGCGGTGGATCAGGAATACCGGCTGCACCGGCTGGTGATGCACACCATGTGGAGCCGCGCCGGTGTGCGCCACTGCGTAAGCGTGGTGGGCCAGATCACAGATGACCATGCCCGCCTGCAGGAGCTGATGCTGGGCGATGTGAACAGCGACCAGCCGGAAGCACTGCTGGAACGCCTGAAGGGCATTTTTGACATCGTGCGTCTGGTGGACCCGGAAAGCACCAAGGTGCTGAGCCTGGGCAAGGATGGCCGGCTGACCGAGATGCCCGGCACCTGCCACATGGTGTGGAACAAATCGGGCCGGTGCGAAAACTGCATTTCCAGTAAGGCCCTTGCCCGCAAGGAATCCCTGAACAAGATCGAGTTCAAAGACGATCAGGCTTATTTTGTCATGGCAAAGTATGTGGAAGTGGGCGGACGCGGCTGCGTGCTGGAAATGGTGTCCAAGCTTTCGGACGGACGCTGGCTGGATATGGGCGGCCGCCGGATGCTGCTGGACCGCGGCTCCAACTTTGACCGCAGCGCCTTTGTGGATTCGCTGACCGGGGCATACTCCCGCCAGTACTTCGAGTGCTTCCTTGCGGAGAGCGAACAGGTGGAAGGCGTAGTGATGATCGACGTGGATCACTTCAAGGAGGTCAACGACCGGTTCGGCCATCTGGTGGGCGATAAGGCCCTGCAGAGCGTGGCACAGTCCATCCTGAGCAACCTGCGCCAGACCGATGTGCTGGTGCGCTATGGCGGCGATGAATTCCTGCTGCTGGTGCCGCACATCCGGCCCGGGGAACATGTGATACAGCGCGTGCGGGAGGCTGCGGCGAGTGCCAGAGTGGAAGGCTACCCGGAGCTGGAGCTTTCGGCCAGTGTTGGCGGTGTGTGCGGTGTGCATCCACTCACCGAGGCCATCCGTCAGGCAGATGAAAAAATGTACCAGAACAAGGCCGAGCGCAAAAATTAAACAAAACAAAGCCCGGACAGGCTGCAGTGTCGCACTGCTGTGCCTGTCCGGGTATTTTTGTTTTTTCAGCGCACAGCGCTGGTGCGGTGCTCCATCAGATAGGTGGCTTCCAGATCAGCGATGTGCAGCTTGACGGCAAGGGGATACTTGTCGTACGCTTCCGAGATGGCAAAGCAGCCGCCCCGGGCCGCATCGTCAAAGCCGCCCATGTGCCAGCGGATGGCAACGGCTTCCTCGATGTGCAGTTTCATGAACCGCTCGATGAGGAATACGCTCTTTTCGCCGTGGCCGTAGGGGAACAGATCCTCCACGCTGTAGCTGGGCACCTTTTCCCACTGGCCGGTGGCTTCGTTTTTCACGTTGCGGGTGCCGGGCTTGTAGTAGTTGGCTTTGCACAGATCGTGCAGCAGTGCACAGATGGCAAAGGTCTCCTCGCTGTCGCCCTCGGTAAAAAAGGTGTCGTGCAGCGCATGGTAGACGTTCAGGCTGTGCATACAAAGCCCGCCCTCACAGGCACCGTGGAACCGAGTGGAGGCCGGTGCCGTAAAGAAATCGGTCTTATGGTCCAGCCAGTCCAGCAGCTTTTCGCTGCCGGGGCGGGTGATGTGCTGCTGCCAGATCTGCAAAAACTCTTCGCGGCCGCCCATGCTTACAGCTCCAGATCGTCCAGAAGGCCCTTGAGGATGGCCATTTCGTCGTGGCTCAGGGAAATGCCCTTGCCCATGCGGGTGCCGTCCGGGGACCAGTCGCGGATGTCGTACTTGGGTTCGCCGTCGTTCCAGCTGATGAGGTTCAGCTGACGCTCCCAGCCGCGGGGACGCTCCGAGAGAACTGCAATGCGCTGAACAACTTCATATTTGATCTCTGCCATGATGCAAAACCTGCCTTTATCTTTGTTTGCTACCATAATAAGGGAAGCGGACGCAGATTTCAACAGGTAGAGCAAAAATAATTTGAAAAATTTTTGTTAGCCGTAAGGTGCATCCTCACGCCAGTCCACAAGGCTCAGCACCTGAGAAGCATCCTCGTCCGGAGCCGGATGGCAGGAATGGGTGTGCTGGTCTGTGCTGAACAGTCCGGGTGCATAGTGGGCCATCACGCTGGTCTGCACATCCCCGGCCAAAAATTCCCGGGCGTTCTTCTGGTAACAGGCGGCCGGGGTGCCGTTGGTCATGGGCACACCCTGCGGGGCGCTGTTTGTGTCCGGGTGCGGGGTCTGGCCCGGCGTTTCGATCTGCGGCGGCACCTGTGTGCCGGGGGCAGCGGGGTCGCCTGGCAGCAGGATATCCGGCTCCTTGCCTAGCGGCGGGCTGCAGCGGGTGCAGCTGTTTTCCGGTGCGGCGGCAGTGCCGGGCTGGTGTTCCAGCTCGTGGCGGATAAAGGGTGTCAAGCTCATTGGAAAATCACCTCCGCCCATAGGATGCCCCGGAAAGATGTAACTTATAAAGAGGCCTGCGGTGTTTCACACGATCAATTCTACGGTAGAGCCGCCGGTGCGGGCTTTGCGCACCACCACCTGTCGGTCGATGCGGTCTTTCAGAGCACCTACGTGGGAGATGATGCCCACCAGCCGGTCGCCCTCGGTCAGCCCTGCAAGTACGCGCATGGCCTGTTCCAGCGATTCGTCATCCAGACTGCCGAAGCCCTCGTCGAGGAAGAGCGTGTCCAGACGGATGCCGCCTGCCGCGCTCTGTACTTCGTCCGAAAGGCCCAGTGCCAGCGCCAGCGATGCCTTGAAGCTTTCGCCGCCGGAAAGGGTCTTGACGCTGCGGCGGGTGCCGTTGTAGTGGTCGATGATGCCAAGGTCCAAGCCGGACTGGCTGCGCTGGTTCTCGGCACCAATGCGCTCCAGCTCGTACTGCCCGGCGGTCATCTGCATCAGGCGGGTGTTGGCGTGGCGCAGGATGCGGTCCAGATAGTTCATCTGGATATAGGCTTCCAATTTGATCTTCTGTTTGCTGGTCAAGGTGCCGCCCGCCGTGGCGGCAAGAGCACTCACCCACTGCCAGCGCTGTTCAAGCTGAGTGCGCGCTTCGGCAGCGGTGCGGTATTTTTCAGCGGCTGCACGGTTGGGCAGCCGCTGTGCGGCCAGCTGCTGGGCCTGCTCCCGCAGGGCAGTGCGGGCGGCGGCAAGGCGGGCCTGTTCTGCCTGTAAAAATTCCAGCGGTTGGGCAGGCCCGGTGGTTTCGGCAGTGGCTTGCTGGGTCTGCAGGGCATCCACAGCGGCTTTGGCAGCGGCATAGGCCTGCTCTGCCTGTTTGAGGGAATGCTGAGCCTGCTCCATGCCGGTGCGCAGGGCGGTGCGGCTGGCTTCCAATGCATTCAGCGCGGTCTGTGCCTCGGCCCGCTGCGGGTAGGGCAGGGCTGCACGAGCGGCAGCGGCCTGCTGTTCCAGCGCATCGGCGCTGGCATTCTGCGCGGCGGCGGTGCTGTCAGCTTCAGCGGCGGCCTGTTCCAGTGCCGGGCGCTGGCGGCTTTTTGCCTGACGGTCGGCCTCCAATGCGGTGCGGCGGGCGCAGTCTGCTTCGGCCTGCCGAAGCGCGGCGACACACTCGGCCTGTGCTGCGTGCAGGGCACAGGCTTCTTCCGTCAGGACAGCGTTCATCCCCTTGAAGGTCAGCTGTACCGTCCCATCCGGGGAAGTGAAGCGCTCTGGCAATAGGCTCTCAGCATCCCGGCGCAGGGAGCGGCGGGCTTCGTCGGCTGCGGCAAGGGCGCTCTGTGCGGCAGTGCTGGCAGTCTGGGCCAGTGCATCGGCCTTTTCGGCTTCCTGCTTGGCGGCATCCACCTGCGCCTGCGTGGGGGCTGTGTGGGGCAGTTGGGCCTTTGCCGGGTGGTGGACGCTGCCGCACACGGGGCAGGGCGAACCCTCGGCCAGCGCCTGCGCCAGCAGTCCGGCCTGTGCGTCCAGAAAGGCTTTGTCCAGCGCATCCCGCCGGGCATGGGTCTGCTCCTTGGCTTCGGCGGCAGTGCGGTAGGCATCCTGCGCACGGTGGGCCTTTTGTGCCTGCTGCTGGCAGGCGGCAAGCCGCTGGTTCAGGGTGGTAAGGGCGGTGCTGCGCTGGGCCAGCTCCTTTTCCCGGTTCTGCAAGGCCAGCAGTCGGGTGGGAGCATCTTCCAGCGCGGTCAGCTCCTTTTCAGCAGCGGCCAGCGCTGTGTCCAGTGCGGCCAGCTGGGTGCGTTTCGCTTTGGCCTTGGCAGCGGCCAGCTGGGCAGCATCCCGCGCGGCCTGCTGCTGATGGCACAGGGCATCCAGCTCATCGTAGGCGGCAAGGGCCGTCTGTGCCTGCGTCACTTGTCCGGCAAGAACATCCAGCTGGGCGGCATCGCCTGCGTGGCGGGCGCTCTCGGCACGGGCAGCTTCCAGCACAGGCAGGGCAGCGGTAAGCTCTGCCTGCTTTGCGGCCAGCTGTGCGGCCAGCTGGCGGGCCTGCTGGGCAGCACCCAGCTGACGTTGTACTTCGTCCAGCTTGGCTTCGGTGTCCTTGAGGGCAGCAGCAACGGTCTCCTGCGCGGCCTGCTGGCGGGCCAGCAGACCTTCCAGCAGGGCAAGGGCCGTCTCCGGCTCGGTCTGGGCGTTCAGTGCGGCAAGGGCATCGGCATCCGGGTCGTCGGGAGAAAACCGGATGCCGGAGAGCAGACTGTCCAGCTTTGCATTCTGGGTGGTGCGCTGCTGGCTGAGGGCGGCGCTTTCGGCCTGCAGGCGCTCTTGCAGCCGGGCATAGCGCTGGGTGCGGAACAGCTTGCGGAAAATGCGGCTGCGCTCCTCGGTGGAAGCGTTGAGCAGCTTTGTGAACTGACCCTGCGCGATCATGGCGATCTGGCAGAACTGGCTGTAGTCCAGCCCGATGATCTCCTGCACGGCGGCAGTCACATCCTTGGCTTTGGTCACCGGCGGACGGCCATCGGAATAGGTGAGGGTGGCATCCGCTTTCTTGGTGGTCATGCCCTCGCCGCGGTTTTTGGGGCGCTGGTACTCCGGGTTGCGGCGTACGATATAGCGCTGGCCGTTCACCTCAAATTCCAGCTCCACAAAGGTGGGCGTTTTAAGATCAGCATATTTGCAGCGCAGCATGGCGCCCTCGCGCACGCCGCCGCTGGAATGGTCGTACAGGGCGTATGTAATGGCATCGAACAGGGTGGTCTTGCCTGCGCCGGTATCGCCGGTGACAAGGTATAAGCCGCCCCTGCCCAGCTTTGCCAGTTCCAGAACCGTCTCGGCGGCATAGGGGCCAAAGGCCGAAAGAGTGAGCTTCAGCGGTCTCATGCGTCCTCGCCCTCCTTCCAGATCTCCTCAATGAGCTGCTGGCAGAATGCCGCCTGCTCCGCCGTCAGCGGCTGATTGTTCTGCAGCTGGTAGAACGCCGAGAAGTGCTCCAGCGGGGTGATGCTCTCGGCGCGCTCCGGTGCGGTGATCTCCTGATCTTCCCGGGTGCGGAGGTTATCGTAGTCCAACCGCATCAGGTTCGGGTAGATCACCCGCAGGCGGGCCAGCGCGTCCGGCACGTCCTGCTCATCGGTCAGGGTGATGTGCAGGTAGTCGTCCACCGCAGTGCCGTCGTAATTGCGGCGGTCGGTCAGCTCCATGTAGCTGCCGCGCACTTCCCGCAGGTCGTGCTTCGGGGTAAGCGGCGTGGTGGTGATGGAAACTTCGCCCCTGAGACCGAACTCCACAAAGGTGGCGCTCTTGTGCTGGTCTGCTTCCGAAAAGGAGTATTTCAGCGGGGTGCCGCAATAGCGCACGGCATCGCGGCCCACCTTCTGGGGGCTGTGCAGGTGGCCCAGCGCCACGTAGTCAAAGGCATCGAACAGGCTGGCATCCACGCTGTCCACACCGCCCACCGAGACTTCCTCGCTCTCACAGCAGGCGGCACCGGCCACGAACTGATGGGCCACCAGCACGCTGCGGTGGGCCGGGTCCGGCGGGCAGTGGCGCAGCACGCAGGCAAGGGCATCGTTGTAGCTCTCCACAGGCTCGTCCGGCCAGACATGCCGCACCATGGCGGGCTTGAGGAAGGGCAGAAGGTACACGTCCAGCGTGCCGTACTCGTCGGTGAGGGGGATGGGCACCGGCGCACCGGAGAACACCGGGCTGACGTACACCCGGCTGCTTTGCAGCAGGGCCGCGCCGAAGGCGATGCGGTCGGCGGAGTCGTGGTTGCCGCTGATGGCGAACACGGGCAGCCTGCGTTCGGCCAGCTGGGTGAGGAACCAGTCCAGCAGGCGCACGGCTTCGGCAGGGGGAACGGGCTTATCGTAGAGGTCGCCCGCCAGCAGCACACCGTCCACGGGCTTGCTGTCCAGCAGGGAGAGGATCTGTTCCAGAATGTACCGCTGGTCGTCCAGCATGGAGAACTCGCACACCCGCTTGCCCAGATGCAGGTCGGAAAGATGCAGAAAACGCAAACGGAAACACCGCCTTTTCAGAGTTTTCTTTATTATACAGCAGGGCGGGGGTGGGGGCAAGGAAAACTCCCCCAGTCATCGCTGCGCGATGCCAGCCCCCTCGGGGATGGGGCCTTTGGCAGTGCGGAAAAGCTTCCGGTTTTGCCAGAGGCTCCCTCTTTGAGGGAGCTGGCACGGCGCAAGCCGTGACTGAAGGAGTTCGCTTCCCTTAAATCAGAACATCTTCTCCCACGTTTCTTCGCCGACCGCGCCGTCGGCGGTAAGGCCGTTGCGGCGCTGGAACCGCTGCACAGCCGCTGCCGTTGCCGCGCCGAACCTGCCGTCGGCGGTCAGCCGTTCACCCAGCGAATTGAGCTTCTGCTGCACCAGACGCACCGTGCCGCCGGAAGAGCCGCTGCGCAGGGCAATGCCGGGGTAGGGCACATGCAGGCCGTGCTTGGCCGTGTAGCGGGTGTAGAGCACGTTCCATGTGTTCGCGCCCACCTTGCCGTCCACATTCATCTTGTTTTTGAGTTGGAACTCCTTCACGGCGTTCTCGGTGGAAATGCCGAATTTTCCATCGGCCTTCAGCTCGCCGTACCATGTGCAGGCATCGCGTACACCGTTGAGCCAGGTCTGCACAAGAGCTACGTCCGGCCCGGAGGAGCCGCGCTGGAGCAGGGAATAATAAGCAGGAATCGCCATAATGATCACACGCTCCTTTCGCCACATGCTATGCGGCGAAAGCGCCGGGCGTTACCCCACAAGCACCACATCCTCCCGGCGGGCGGTGCGCTGCTGCACCCATTCCACCAGCCGGAGCCGGAGGATGTACTCCCCGCACACAAGGTCGTTTTCGGCGGGCCGGGCATAGCTGCCGCAGGCAGAGCGGCACAGGCCCGGGTAGAGCACGCACCACCAGTTGCGGCCTTTTCCGGCACCGAGATCGATGCGCAAAGCGTCGTACCGCCCGGCGGGAAGAGTGCCGGAACCATAGCGCCGGGTGGCAAAGTACATATTTACCAGCTGCACCCGCACCGGCGTGCGGATGTTCAGCTGTGCCAGCGCGTGCCGGGCCGTGAGCTGCAGCTCAAATAGATGCTGCGCCGCCCAGGCGATCGCTTCCGGTTTGCTCTGTGCCGGGCAGGCGGTGTCCAGATAGGCAAGCACGGCATCCCGCACATGGAGCTTTGCGCTCTGGCTGGCAATGGAATCGCTCTCAGCCCGGATGTGCAGGCGCAGGGTGTCGGCGCACACCAGCGCCCCGGTGTCCAGCTGGGTGCGGCCCCATGCAAATGCCTGCCATGCGCCACACAGGGCAAGGGTGAGAAACAGGCCAAGGCAGAGCAGAGCCATCTGAGAGCGTGTAAGCATTTTGGATAACATAAAAACAGACCCTTCTTCTGGAAATGTTATCCAGAGGATGGGCCTGTTGGAGTAGATTTATTCTCTTAGTTCTTCAGCGACTGCATGGGGGCAGGCAGGCGGCCGCCGCGGTTGATGAACACGGACGGGTCGTGCTGGTTCACGGCCATGATGGGACCATAGCCCAGCAGACCGCCAAAGTCCAGCACCTCGCCGGCCTTGCGGCCAATGGCGGGAATGACGCGCACGGCGGTGGTCTTGCTGTTCACCATGCCAATGGCGGCTTCGTCAGCGATCAGGGCGCTGATGACAGCCGGGGTGGTGTCGCCCGGGATGATGACCATATCGATGCCCACCGAGCAGACGGCGGTCATGGCTTCCAGCTTTTCAATGGTCAGGCAGCCGATCTCGGCGGCGTGGATCATGCCGGCATCCTCGCTGACCGGGATGAAGGCACCGGACAGACCGCCCACGTGGTTGGAGGCCATCACGCCGCCCTTCTTCACGGCATCGTTCAGCAGGGCCAGACAGGCGGTGGTGCCGCAGCAGCCGCAAGTCTCAAGGCCCATCTCTTCCAGAATGTTGGCCACACTGTCGCCGATGGCGGGGGTAGGTGCCAGCGACAGGTCGATGATGCCGGCGGGCACACCCAGTGCCTGAGAAGCCAGATTGGCCACCAGCTGGCCCACGCGGGTGATCTTGAAGGCGGTGCGCTTGACCAGCTCTGCCACCTCGTCGATGGGGGCATCCTTGGGCAGGCGGGCCAGTGCAGCGCGCACAGCGCCGGGGCCGGAAACGCCCACGTGGATCTCACAGTCCGGCTCGCCGGGGCCGTGGAATGCACCGGCCATGAAGGGGTTGTCCTCCGGTGCGTTGCAGAACACCACCAGCTTTGCGGCACCGATGCACTGACGATCAGCCGTCAGCTCACTGGCCTTCTTGACGGCCTCGCCCATGAGCTTGACAGCGTCCATGTTCAGTCCTGCCTTGGTGGCACCGATGTTCACCGAGCTGCACACGATGTCGGTCTCGGCCAGTGCGCGGGGAATGGACTCGATCAGGCGGCGGTCACCGGCAGAAAAGCCCTTGTGCACCAGAGCACTGTAACCGCCCACAAAGTTTACACCTACCTTTTTACCGGCGGCATCCAGAGTTTTTGCAAACTCCACAGGGTCGGCATCCGGGCAGGCACCCAGCAGCATGGCGATGGGTGTGACACTGATGCGTTTGTTGATGATGGGAATACCGTACTCGGCACTGATATGCTCCACCGTGGGCACAAGGTTTGCGGCCTTGGTGGTGATCTTGTTATAGATGTTCTCGCACGCCTTCTTCGGGTCCGGGTCGATGCAGTCCAGCAGGCTGATGCCCATGGTGACGGTGCGCACGTCCAGATTGTCCTGAGTGAACATCTCGATGGTCTCGAGGATGTCACCGGTATTAAACATACTCATAGCTGTGTACTCCCTCCATCAGATGGTGTGCATGGCATCAAAAACTTCCTGACGGGTAACATTGATCTGCATGCCCATCTCGGCAGCCAGCGCGTCGGTGCGCTTGTGCAGCTCTTCGTGGCTCACATTGCAGTTGCTGATATCCACCAGCATGATCATGGCGAACATGCCCTGCAGGATGCTCTGGGTCACGTCCTCGATATTGATGTTCAGTTCGGTGCACAGACCAGCGACCTTGGCAACAACGCCCACGGTATCGTGACCAATGACGGTAATGAATGCTTTCATCGTTTCCACCCTCGTTTTCCTTTTGATGAACGGTGCCGCAAGCGTTCCGGCACACTCTTACTCTTCCAGTATAGCAGATTTGGCAAAATTTGAATACACTTTTTGTAAAAAAGAACAGACACGAGGGGAAAAAGACATTCTATCCCAAAAATTGGGTGCAATCTTTTACAGCTTGTGCTATACTTATAAATAATTTATTTCCCGGTTACGGGCTGAGAAGGAGCAAAATACTATGGAACAGCTTTTGAAGATCCTGGAAGACAATGCGCGGCTGCCCATTGAGGATATCGCCACGATGCTGAATAAATCCCCCGCCGAGGTGGCGGCCATGATCGATCTGGCCCGGGCACAGGGCATCATCAAGGGCTACAAGACCCTTGTGGACTGGGAAAAGGCCGGGGTCAACCGTGTGGAGGCCGTCATCGAGCTGAATGTCAGCCCCAAGAAGAGCCGCGGCTTTGACGAGATCGCAGCCACCATTGCCTCCTTTGACGAAGTGGAGAGCGTGCTGCTGATGAGCGGCGGCTACGACCTGCAGCTGGTCATCAAGGGCCAGACCTTCCAGGAGATCGCCCTGTTCGTGGCAAAGCGCCTTTCTCCGCTGGACGATGTGCTGTCCACCGCCACCCATTTTGTGCTGCGCACCTATAAAAAGGAGGGCCGCCTGTATCAGGACGAAGAAATCGATGAAAGAGAGTGCACGGTGCTGTGATGGACTACGATAAACTGATCGCGCCTGCCGCTGAGGCCATGCGCCCCTCCGGCATCCGCAAATTTTTCGATCTGGCTGCCGAAATGCCCGAGTGCATCAGTCTGGGCGTGGGCGAGCCGGACTTCAAAACGCCATGGGCCGTGCGCGAAGCCGGCATCGAGAGTCTGGAGCATGGCCGCACCCGCTACACCTCCAACGCAGGCCTGAAGGAGCTGCGCGCCGAGGTGGCAAAGTATCTGGAGCGCCGCATGGGCCTGCACTACGACCCGCTGCACGAGGTGCTCATCACGGTGGGCGGCAGCGAAGCCATTGATATGTGCATCCGCACGCTGGTGCAGCCCGGGGACGAGGTCATCATCCCGGAGCCCTGCTTTGTGTGCTACGAGCCCATCACCACCCTGTCCGGCGGTGTGCCGGTGCATGTGGCCTGCCGTCAGGAGGACGAGTTCCGCCTGCGTGCCGATGCGCTGAAAGCAGCCATCACCCCCAAAACAAAGCTGCTCATCATGCCGTTCCCCAACAACCCCACCGGTGCGGTGATGGAGCGCGAGGATCTGGAAGCCGTTGCAGAGGTACTGCGCGGCACCAACATCATGGTGCTCTCGGATGAAATTTATGCAGAGCTGAACTATGGCCTGCGGCCTCATGTTTCCATTGCCACCCTGCCCGGCATGGCCGAGCGCACCATCGTGGTGAACGGCTTCTCCAAGACTTACGCCATGACCGGTTGGCGTCTGGGCTATGCCTGCGGCCCGGCACCCATCATCCGGATCATGACCAAGATCCACCAGAGCGCCATCATGAGCGCTCCCACCACCAGCCAGTACGCCGCCATCACTGCTCTGAAGGAGTGCGACGGCGAGATCGACCGCATGCGCGACGAGTACAATATGCGCCGCCGCCTTGTGGTGAAGTCCTTTAACGATATGGGCCTGACCTGCTTTGAGCCGCGCGGTGCGTTCTACGCCTTCCCCTGCATCAAGAGCACGGGCATGAGCAGTCAGGATTTCTGCACGAAGCTGCTGGAACAGAAGCATGTGGCCATCATCCCCGGCGACGCCTTTGGCGCTTCCGGCGAAGGCTACGCCCGCATTTCCTACGCCTACAGCGTGGAGCATCTGAAGGAAGCGCTCCGGCGCATCCGGGAATTCCTGCAGGAAAACAGCATCTATCACGGCATCTGAGGAGGAACAAATGGCAAGGCTGAACTGCGTGACCGTTCTGGCCCCCGCAAAGCTCAATCTGGCGCTGGACGTGGTGGGCCTTCTGCCGGGCGGCTACCATGATCTGGACATGACTATGCAGGCCATTACCCTGTACGAGCGGGTGGTGCTGCGCCGCAGCCCCTACCTGAACCTGCGTCTGCCGGGCAGTCTGGTGGCCCCCAATAACAAAAACACTGCCATCAAGGCAGCGCTGGCCTTTTTTGACTACACCGGCCTTCTGGCGGGCGTGGACATCACCATCTATAAAAATACCCCGGTGCGGGCGGGCATGGCGGGCGGCAGTGCCGATGCTGCCGCTGTTCTGGTGGGCATGAACGAGCTGTACGGTGCGCACCTTTCCATGAGTGAGCTGTGCGCGCTGGGCGCAAAGATCGGTGCGGATGTGCCCTTTGCCCTGATGGGCGGCACCTGCCGGGTGCAGGGTGTGGGCGATTTTCTCAAGGCTCTGCCGCCGGTGCCGGAGTGCTGGTTCACGGTGGTGATGCCGGACTACGGCGTTTCCACCCCGGAGGCCTTTGCGGCCTATGACCGGGTGGGTAGCAGCATCCACCCGGACTGCGGAGCGCAGGAAGCCGCTATCCGTGCCGGAGATCTGGATGCCCTTTGTGCCGCCGCCGGCAATGCGCTGGAAGAGTGCAGCGGAGCAAAGGATACCGTGGCCATCAAGGCCCTGCTGCGGGAGCATGGCGCTGTCACCGCCCTGATGACCGGCAGCGGTGCGGCGGTGTTCGGCATATTCCGGGACGAAGGGGCCGCACGGGCTGCTGCACAGGCCGCAAAGCGGCGCTGGAAGCAGGTGTATGTGGCGCAGCCTGACCGCGGCGGCGCACGGGTGAGCCGATAAAAATGCATAGACCTCCTTCCTACGGGGCATACTGCCCGCAAAGGAAGGAGGTCTTTTTTGTGCAGACCTTTTATAAAATCTGCCTGATCCTGTTGATCGTGGGCGGCATCAACTGGGGCCTTGTGGGGCTGTTCCAGTTCGATTTTGTGGGCTGGCTGCTGGGCGGCAGCGCGTCCATCTGGTCGCGCATCGTGTTCACGCTGGTGGGCATCGCAGCCCTGTGCGGCATCCCAGGGCTGTTTTCGGACGATAGTTCTGAAAATTGAAAGCGGCCTCGCCCTCTCAGGCGCTGACGCGCCAGCTCCCCCAAAGTGGGAGCCTTTGGCAGTCAGTGCGGACTTCATCGTTATGCCAAGGCCTCTCCCTTTGGGAGAGGTGGATTTGCGAAGCAAAGACGGAGAGGGCGAGCTCGCTAAAACAAAAGCACCTGCGGTTGATTCTGCAGGTGCTTTTGCTGGTTTGAGTCAATTACTGCTTCCGTCAAGATCATCCCAGCCTACCAGATCCGGCAGGGTGAGCGTCTCGTCGGAGCAGTGGGGGTGTGCACGCCGCTGGTCCTCGGCCATGGTGCGCACCACCTCGCGGGTGATCTCGCGGATGGCGGCGCAGTCCTCCGGCAGGTCGGTCTGGCTGCGGCCGGAGTGGGTAAACAGGATCTTACCCATGTGGCCCACCACCAGCGTCAGCGGCAGCTGCTGCGGAGCATTGCTGTTGTAGCGGTAGCCCTGCTCTTTGGCCGCTTTGTAGATGCGCTGGGCCGCAAAGCTCCAGCTCAGGATGCCGCGGGCCTGTTCTACGCCAAGGTAGCCGTACAGCACCCCCGGCGCGTCGCAGATGAGGGTGAAGGGAAACTCGGCCCCCTGCGTGGCTTTTGCCACCATGCGGGGAGAGGAACGCACCACGCAGGCTAGCCGCACGCCGCGCAGTCTGGGCAGGGTCTGCAGGTAGCGGGTCAGGTATTCCCGCGTGACAGGGTGGTCGAAGGCCGGCAGGAAGATCATGACAAGAGGGTGCTCCCCTTCGCACAGCTTGTAAAAATCATTGCCCGGTGTGGTGGGGGTATCAAAGGTAAAGCGGGGGATGGAGGTGCCCACCAGATGTTCTGACTTCATGCCGCAATGCACATCCTTTCAAGATAATAAAAAAATCCACACACTGTCTCTGTTTTTGCAGAGGACAGCGGTGGATGGATTGCTATAAAAAGATCCCGCCCGGTCGTCTGCGGTCAATCAAACCTACCCTTACGGACAGGTGGGTGCCCTGTCTCCGGGTTCGCGCTTCCTCATCGAGCCTTCATGGTCGCCCCATGACGGGGAGGTCTGCAATCCACCGGGGAACTCCAAGCTCCCGTTGAATGATTAGTAGGATCATATAAACCGCAACAAATCGAGCCGGGCAGGAAGTTTTGCCGGGTAATTTGTCTGGAATTATTCTTCGATGTCGTACTCGTCGCTCAGGCGCTCTTCAAACAGCTTGCCCAGCTCCAGCAGCAGCTCGTCGTCGTCCACGACGTCCAGATATTCGCCTTCATCATCCTCGCCAACGCTCAGGATGACCAGCTGAGCATTCTCAGCTTCCTCTTCGGTCTCGGCGTATTCCACAGCAGCCAGATAATGCACACCCTTGTGGTCCAGCGCATCGATCACCTCAAATGTGATCTCGTTGCCGTCCTCATCCTCCAGGGTCATCAGGTCGGGCTGATCTTCTTCGGTATTAGGGTTCTTGATTTCGTCAGACATAGATATTGTCTCCTGTATCGTGTCATAAAACGGGCTGTTTGTGTGCCGCCCGCTTGGCCTGCATATAGTGTAGCGTTTTTTTGCCTGCTCGTCAAGATGCTTTTTCGCACAGAAATTGTGCGGCAAATTTTCACGCATTTGCTCTCGCACTCTGCGGCAGAATATGATATACTATCCTCTGAATCTTCTGTGCACGGTGTGTCGTGCAGGTTACTATAGAGTATGGAGCGTGGGCGGAAATGATGCATAAAAAAAGATGGGCGGCGTTTGTGCTGGCAGCGGCGCTGGTGCTGACGGGCTGCAGTGCCGGGAGCTTTCTGCACTTTGGCAAAGGCAGCGGCGGCAGTACAGCCCAGAAAATCGACCGCCCGGCAGTGGAATCGGCAGAGCTGCAGTTTGCCCACCCTGCGGCGGGGGACACCATTGCGGTGTTCGATACTTCGGCAGGCGTGTTCAAGGCGGTGCTTTTCCCGGACAAGGCCCCGCAGGCCTATGATAACTTTGCAGGCCTTGTGCAGGCAGGCTACTACAACGGCCTGACCTTCTCCCGCGTGGAGAGCGGCTTTGTGGTGGAAGCCGGGCAGGGGGCCGACGGCAGGGGCAACACCATCTGGAACGGCAGCCGCTACCCGGCTGAGACCACCGACAGCCTGCACCATTATTCCGGTGCCCTGTGCATGGGCACCGATGCTTCCGGCGAGTGCGCCAGCGTTTTTTACGTGATGCAGACGCTGCCGGGAGAGCAGTCTGTGACGCAGGAGCTTGTGGACCAGATGAACAGCGCCGGCTACCGCGCGGAGGTGGTTTCGGCCTATCAGACCGCCGGCGGCGCGCCTTATCTTGACTACACCGATACCGTGCTGGGGCAGGTGTACGAGGGCATGGACGTGGTGGATGCCATCGGCCAGACCGCCGTGGACGAAAACCAGAAGCCCTGTGAGGACATCACCATCAACAGCGTGAGCATCGAGACATATCAGTGAACCAAAAGGCACCCGCAGCGTTCAAAACTGCGGGTGCTTTTTTATAACTCCTTCAGTCGCCTGCGGCGACAGCTCCCTCAAAGAGGGAGCCTTTGGCAGTGCGGCAAAGTTTTCCTTTTCGCCAGAGCCTCCCTCAATGAGAAAGACTTCCCCCGGCCGGGGGAAGATGTCACGCAAGTGACAAAAAGGGGAGCAGTGGCATCGCGCCAGCGATGACGGAAGGAGTTGAATCAAATCTCCCCTGGGTGCTCCTTCCGCCATGCAAGATAATCGTCCAGAATGACGGTGGCGCTGACCGAGTCCAGGATCTCCTTGCGCTTTGTGCCAAAGGTGCCGCTTTCGTCCAGAATGTCGGCGGCGGCGCAGGTGGTCTGGCGCTCGTCCCACATGCGCACCGGCAGGCCGCTCCAGATCTCGACCGTCTTTGCCAGCTTGCGGCTCTTGATGGCGCGTTCGCCCTCGGTACCATCCATGTTCAGCGGCAGGCCGATCACGATCAGCTCGGCTCCGATCTCCTTGGCCACTTCGCACACCCGTGCCGCCACCTTGTTGCGGGCTTTCAGGGTGATCTGCGGGGTGATGGCCGTTGTAAGGAACTCGGTGCGGTCACAGGTGGCAAGGCCGGTGCGGCTGTCGCCGTAATCAACAGCTAAAATTTTCATACAGGCTTCCTCTCTTGTGTGGAAAAGTTTATCGATCCAAGTGTACCACAGCTGCAGGCTAAAAGGTAGAGAATCACACTTTTTTTGAGAGGATTTTCGTGTTACAATAAACACAGATCGTTTTTTTAGGAGGAAGTGCCCCATGCTCAAACTGGTTTTAGGCGGCTCCGGCAGCGGCAAGACCACCCTGCTCTATTCCCGCATCAAGGCCCGGGCCGAGGCAGGTCGGCGCAGCATCCTTCTGGTGCCGGAACAGTTCACTTCCAGCACGGAGGGCCGCATCTACCGGGAACTGGGCGATGCTCTTTCTGGCATGGTGGAAAGCTTTTCCTTTACCAGTCTGGCCGAGCGCATCCTCTCTGCCGAGGGCGGCGCGGCGGTGCAGACCCTTTCGGACGCGGGCCGCGCCGTGCTGGTGCGCCGCGCGCTGGAAGAGCTGCAGGATCATGTGCATTACTACTACCGCCACCGCCGCAGTGCGGCCTTCTGCCAGATGGCGGCCCAGACCATCGACGAGCTGAAAAGTGCCGGCCTTTCCGGCGCACAGCTGGCAGAGCTTGCGCCGGACTGCGGGCCGGAAAGCGGCAAGCTGAGCGAGCTGGCACTGATTTTTCAGGGGTACGAAACGCTGCTGGCGGGCACCGGCATGGACCCCGCCGACCGGCTGGAGCTGGCGGCTGACCGGCTGGAAGCCGCTCTTGCCCGGGGCGAACTGCCGGACTTTCTGCGGGAGCGGGAAGTGTTCATTGACGAGTTCGATACCTTCAACGCCCCCAAAAAGCGGCTGATGGGCGCGATGCTGGCGGCGCTGCCCACCGTCACGGTGGCCCTGTGCGACGACGGTGCGCCCATGGTGCCGGGGGATATGGGGCTTTTTTCCGGCGCAAAGCAGGTGGCCGCACAGCTGCGGCAGCTGGCCCGCAAAAACGGTGCTGATGCGGCAGTGCCGGAGCTGCTGCGCCGCGACCTGCGCCATAAGGATGCGCCCGGCCTTGCGGCTGTGACAGAGCTTTTGGAGACTGGCACCTGTGAGGTGCCGCCCGCTGCGCCGGAGGTGCGGCTGTTTGCCGCTGCCAGCCGGGAAGAGGAAGCCCGCTGCACCGCTGCGGCCATCCGCCGCCTGATGCGGCAGGGCGTGCGCTGCGGCAAAATGGCCGTGGTCTGCCGCAATATCCCGGATTACCGTGCGGCCATCCGGTACGAGTTCCGCATGGCAGATATCCCTCTTTACTGCGATGAACCCACCACCCCGGAGTTCAGCGCCCCGGCTACGGCGGTGCGTGCACTGCTGGCACTGCTGCGCGGTGCGGATATGACCGAAAACCTGACCATTCTTGCCAAGACCGGCCTGTGCGCTCTGACCGAGCCGCAGGTCTGCGCGCTGGAAAACTATGCCTATACCTGGTCACCCAATGCGGCGGCATGGCGCACAAAATTTGAGAAAAGCCCCAAGGGCTTCGGCGAAAATGAACTGTCCGATGAGGATGCAAAAACGTTGGAGGATGCCGAGACTGCCCGCCAGCTGCTGGTAACAGCCGTGGACGAACTGCGCAGCAAGGTGCGGGGCGGCAGCGCCGAACAGATCAGCCGGGAACTGTATTTCTGCCTGAAAAAGCTGGGTGCAGAAGAGCAGCAGGCAGCGCTGGTGGAAGCCGTCCGCACTGCCCGGGGCATCCCGGCGGCAGAGGAAGCGGCCCGCGAGTGGAACGTGGTGATGCAGCTGCTCAACGAGATGGCCCACCTGCTGGGCGGGCAGGGTGTGACCTTTGCAGAATATGAGGACCTGTTCAGCCTGCTGCTGCGCTCTTCGGACCTTGGGCACATCCCGCAGACGCTGGATGCTGTGGTGCTGGCAAGCGCGGGCAAAATGCGTCTGGACGCGCCGGACTATGTGTTCGTGCTGGGCCTTGCGGAGGGCGAATTTCCCTGTGCACCGTCCGAGACGGGCCTTCTGACCCACGCCGACCGCGATGTTCTGATGGCAAAGCAGATCGATCTGCCGGACTGCTTTGAGAACCGCGTGGTGCGCGAGCAGGTGTGCGTTTACAAAGCCCTCACCGCACCGGCAAAGGGGTTGTGGCTCAGCTGGCCCAAGGGGCAGGGCAAGACCCTGTGCGCAGCGCTGGAACCCATCGTGGAGGCCCTGCACCCGGCGGCACCGGAACTGGCGCTTCCCGACCTTGCAGCCACCCCCGCCGATGCATTGGATACGCTGGGCGGCTGGCCGATGACCGACACGGAACGCGCCAGCCTGACCGAGGCGCTGCGCCTGCCGCAGACGGATGCGCCCCGGGGCCTTGCACTGCTGCAGCGCATGGAGGAGGACCCGCCCCGGCAGGTGAACGACCTGTCCGCGCTGAGCGGCCTGCTGGGGCAGCGGCTGCGCATCTCGCCCAGCCAGCTGGAAAAATACTATACCTGCCGGTATGGCTATTTCCTGCAGTATGTGCTGGGCCTGAAGCCCCGCAGACGGGCCGAGCTTTCTGCCGACCAGAGCGGCACCCTGATGCACTGGGTGCTGCAGATGGCGCTGGACCCGCACCCGGATGCGGATAATCCCTGCGCCGGGCTGGCCCCATTTCTGGAGCTGGACGATGATGCCATGGCAGGCCTTGCCAGCCTGCTGGTGGACGAATATGCAAAGCGCTATCTGCCGGAGGATACGGCCCGGTTCGCCTATCTGCTCTCGCGGCTCAAAAAAAGCATGACAAGCCTTTTGTGCTACCTGCGGGACGAACAGAAGCAGTCCTGCTTCCACCCGGCAGCCTGTGAGCTGCGCATCGGCTCCGGGGAGGACGCCGTGCCCGGGCAGGTGTATCATCTCTCGGACGGGCGCACCGTGCAGCTGGTGGGCACGGTGGATCGTGCCGACGAGTGGGTGGAGGAAAACGGCACCCGCTGGGTGCGGGTGGTGGACTATAAGACCGGCACCAAGAAACTGAACCTGAAAGAGGTATACTGCGGGCTGGACTGCCAGATGCTTTTGTATCTGTTCAGCCTGACCCGGGATAAGAGCGGCCGCTTTACCGGTGCGGAACCGGCAGGCGTGCTGTATCTGCTGGCAGACCCGGCCCCCAAGACCACCAACCGCCAGCAGGCACAGCAGGACGTGCAGTACGAGCTGGACGGCCTTGTGCGGGACGAGCAGAAGGTGTTCGATGCCATGGATGCGGATGAGACGGGCCGCTACCTGCCCTTTGGCTACCGCAACGGTGTACCCAGCCCCAGCCAGAAGGATAAGCGTGCCGATATTGCAAAGCTCAACCGCATCCAGCTGCATCTGAATGATCTTGTCACCCAGATGGGCCAGCAGCTTTACGATGGGCAGATCGCTGCGGAACCGCTGGTGGCAGGCGCAGGCAGGAACCCCTGCGTCTGGTGCGACTACAGCTTTATCTGCTGCCACGAGACCGGCATCGGCGAGCGGGCGCTGGAAGCCCCGGCCAAGCCCTTTGAGCCGGAAGAGACCGAGAACGAGAAGGAGGGTGAGCAGGCATGAGCGAACCCAAATGGACCCCGGCCCAGCGGGCCGCCATCGAGGACCGGGGTGGTGCGCTGCTGGTGAGCGCAGCGGCGGGCAGCGGCAAAACGGCCGTGCTGACCGAACGCGCCGTGCGGCTCATCACCGATCCGGACCACCCGGTGGATGCAGACAGGCTGCTCATCGTCACCTTTACCAATGCGGCGGCGGCAGAGCTGCGGGCACGCATCGGGCAGGCACTGCTGCGGCTCAGCCAGCAGCAGCCCCACAACACGAGCCTGCGCCGCCAGCGGATGCTTTTGCAGCGCGCACCCATCTGCACCATTGACGCGTTCTGTCTGGACCTGCTGCACAAGCACTTTCAGGCACTGGACATCCCGCCGGACTTTGCCCCGGCAGATCCCGGCAGCGTGGAGGTGCTGCGGGCTTCGGCGCTGGCCGAAACGCTGGAAAATGCCTACCGCGACCCGGACTTCTGTGCCTTTGCAGACCTTTACGGAAAGGGCCGCACCGATCAGGCCGCAGGCAATACCATCCTGCATGTGTACGATTTTCTGCGCGCTCTGCCGGACTACGACCGCAGGCTGGACGAATATCTGACACCATGGCAGCGGGAAAACGGCTTTGCTTTTACCTGCTGGCATGACCTGCTGCTGGCGGAAGCGGCCCGCTGCGCAAAGGCCGCGCGGGAACTGCTGACGGCAGCACTGGCAGACTGTAAGGAAGATTTTGTCCTTGCACAGGCACAGGCCGAGGAAAAAGGCAAGACCGCTGCTTCCAAGGCAAAGGCCGTGGCTGGTGTCAACGATAAATTTGCAGAGCCGCTCTCCCGGCTGGAAAGCGCCGCCGCCCTGCTGGGCGAGGTGGAACGGCTGGCTGCGGCAGGGCAGTGGACACCGCTGTACGATAAGCTGACACCCTATGTGCTGGGCATGGAGGAGATACCCGGCTTCAAGGGCATGAAAAAACGGCTGACCGGCGATCATAAGGCGGCGGTCAGGACCCGCGCAGACGAAGCCGCCAAGCTGTTTGAGCACATTACGGAGCTTGTCTCCTGCAGCGAGGAGGAAGCCGAAGCGGACCGCAGAGCGGCCCTGCCCCGGCTGCGGGCGCTGTTTGCCGCCGTGCGGGATTTTGATGCCCGCTTCTCGGCAAAGAAAAAGGAGCGCAAGCTGCTGGAATTCAGCGATTTTGAGCATCAGGCCCTGCGGCTGCTGCGCACACCGGATGGCGTGTGCACCCCGCTGTGCCAGAGCATCCGGCAGAGCTATGCCGCCGTGATGGTGGACGAATATCAGGACACGAACGCTTTGCAGGATGCCATTTACCGCTGCCTTGCTTCCCCGGCGGGGGATGACCTGTTCCTTGTGGGCGACCTGAAGCAGAGCATCTACCGCTTCCGTCAGGCCGACCCCAGCATCTTCCGGGCTAAGCTGAACGCATGGGCACCGTTGCCCAGCGGCACTGCCCGCCCCCGCCCGGAGGAGGGTACGGCAGGCGGAAACGCTCTGCTGGCGCTGGATGCGAACTTCCGCTCCGCCCCGCAGGTGGTGGCAGGCATCAACTTTATCTTTGAACAGCTCATGACCCCCCAGCTGGGCGATACGGCTTACGGCGACGGCCAGCGTCTGGTGTGCGGTGCACCCGGCGAATACGCCGGCAGCGTGGAAGCGCACTTCCTGCCCGACGACACCGCTGAGACCGACGCGGCGTGGATCGCCCAGCGCGTTGAAGAACTGGTGAAAAACGGCGAACCAGTGCGGGACGGCAGCTCCACCCGCCCGGTGCAGTACGAGGATTGCTGCATCCTGCTGGCGGCGCGCGGCGACTTCTTCGCTTATGAGGAAGCGCTCACGGCCCGGGGCATCCCGGTGTATGCGGATGCGCGCGAAAACCTGATGGAAGCAGCGCACATCCGGCCGCTGATCTCGCTTTTGAAGGTCATCGACAACCCGGCGCAGGATATCTACCTTGCCGCCGCCATGCTGGGGCCGATGTTCGGCTTTACGGACGACGACCTTGTACGCCTGCGTGCCCAGAGCGCCGCAATGCAGAAAAAGGCGCAGGAGGAACAGGGCGCGAAGGAAACGGGCAAAAGGGCTTCCCGCATGAGTCTGTACGGCACAGTGCTGCAGGTGGTGCAGAATGGTGATGAAACGCCGTTCACCCAAAAGGTGAAAGACTTTTATGACCAGCTCACCGCACTGCGGCGCATGGCCCGCAGTGCCCCGGCAGAACAGCTGTTGGAAGAGATCTTTGTCTCCACCGGCTATCTTGCTGCGCTGGGCGTACTGGAAAACGGTGCGCACCGCCGGGAAGATGCCCGGCGCTTTGCAGCTTTCTGCGCACAGACCGGTGCAAACGGCATCTCGGCGCTGGTGCGTGCCATCGACGCGGCGGCGCAGGCCGGTTCTACCGGGCAGGACACTGTGCCCGGCGGTGCACGGCCTGGCTGTGTGACCATCATGACCATCCACCGCTCTAAAGGCCTGCAGTTCCCGGTGGTGTTCGTGGGCGACACGGCCCGGCACTTCAACCTGAGCGACACTTACCAGCCGGTGCTGCTGCACCGGGAATACGGCGCGGGCCTGCGCCTGCGCCCGGAACAGGGCGAGAGCATGTACAAGACTGCAGCCTACGCAGCCCTTGCCAGCGTCCATGCGCAGGAAACGCGCAGCGAGCAGATGCGCCTTTTATATGTGGCGCTCACCCGTGCACAGGATAAGCTGATCCTCACGGTGCCGCTGGGCATGACCAAGACCGGCAATCCCTTTGCCAAGGCGGCAGCATTCATTGCTGCGGGCGCGGGAGAAACGCTGAACCAGCAGGCGGGCAGCTTTGCCGACTGGCTGCGTGCAGCGCTGCTGGTGCATCCCTTCGGCGGGCCGCTGCGGCGGCTGGCAGGAGATCTGGAACTGCCCTTTGTGTTTACGGAAAGCAAGATCATGGTCACGGTGCAGGAAGCTCAGCCGGGGCCGGAAACACCGGAACAGGAACCGGAAGCGGCAGAGCCTGTCCCGGCAGACCCGGCATTGGTGGCTCAGCTGCAGGAGGGCTTTGCATGGCGGTATCCGGCGGCAAAACTGGCTGCGGTGCCCGCCAAGGTCAGCGTGACCAGCATCGTGCACAAGGCCGAGCAGACCACGCTGGAACGGCCTGCCTTTCTCTCCAAGGACGGACTGACCGCCGCCGAGATGGGCACGGCTCTGCACGCTTTTCTGGAACATGCGGACTTTGCCTCCCTTGCTGCTGCCAAAGCAGCGGGCACGCTGGAGGAAGCCATCCTTGCAGAGCGCCAGCGGCAGGTGGACAGGCAGCTTGTGGCCCCGGAGATCGCGGAAAAACTCAATGCAGGCCGCATCCGCCGCTTTGCCGAGAGCGAAGCCTTTGCAAAGATCTGCGCAGCCGAAAAGGTGCTGCGGGAGCTGGCCTTCATCACGGCGCTGCCCGCGTCGGCCGTGCTGACGGCACAGGGAGCTTCCGCGCAGGAAGCCGCCGCCGTGCAGGATGAGCAGGTGCTGGTGCAGGGCATTGCAGACCTTGTGCTGGTGTTCCCGGATCATCTGGAACTGCTGGATTACAAGACCGACCGCCGCAAGACCGAAGCGGACTTCCTGAGCGCCTACCGCCCGCAGCTGAACCTCTATGCTCTTGCCATCGATAAGCGCTTTGCGCCGAAGAAGGTAACGTATAAGGGCATCTACTCGCTGGAGCTGGGGAGGCTGATCGAGGTGTAAACTCCTTCCGTCATCGCTGCGCGATGTCACTGCTCCCCTTTTTGTCACTTGCGTGACATCTTCCCCCGGCCGGGGGAAGTCTTTCTCATGGAGGGAGGCTTTGACAGTCCGGCAGGCTTCCCGTTTTTGCCAAAGGCTCCCTCCTTGAGGGAGCTGGCGCACGAAGTGCGACTGAAGGAGTTGAGTCATATTTTTCCCGCAAAACGCATAAAAAGTGCTTGACAGCGCTTTCTACCTGTGGTAGAATAACCGAGTAAAGAAAGCAGCTACGGCCTGTGCCGCGCTCGCCTTGCGAGGGAAAGATCCCCCGGGCTATACCTGAAGGCAGTTCATTATGAGTGGACTGCGGCTTTGAGTGAATTTTTGCGCGGCTGTCCTGAAAATGGGCGGCCGCGTTTTCTATGCCAAATATTGCAACAAAATGGATTTTGTTTGGAGGTGCATTCATTATCGCTACCGCTGGAAAGTCGAAGGAACTGGAGATCAACGGTCAGATCCGTGACCGTGAGGTCCGTCTGATCGGTGCAGACGGCGAGCAGAAGGGCGTTGTGTCCATTCAGGTGGCCATGCGCGCTGCTGAAGATGCTGGTCTGGATCTGGTCAAGATCGCACCGCAGGCTGTTCCGCCTGTGTGCAAGGTGCTGGATTACGGCAAGTACCGTTTTGAACAGCAGAAGAAGGAGAAGGAAGCCAAGAAGAACCAGAAGGTGGTCGAAGTTAAAGAGACCCGCCTTTCGCTCAACATTGACACCAACGACTTCAATACCAAGCTGAACCAGACTGCCAAGTTCCTGGCAGCTGGCCACAAGGTTAAGGTTTCGATCCGCTTCCGCGGCCGTGAAATGGCGCACAGTGCTCTGGGCGCAGACGTGCTGAAACGTTTTGCCGAGGCTCTGCCTCAGGCATCCACCGATAAGCCGCCGGTGCTCGAGGGCCGCACGATGTCCATTCTGCTG
>UMFM01006430.1_pt1 | contig 35266 bp, 40 predicted proteins | sample 1965011 | NCBI WGS metagenome assembly UMFM01 (sample SAMEA4836046, study PRJEB28245) | human gut metagenome | biome: gut microbiome; material: fecal sample | place: Denmark | collected 2008 | reverse complement strand
GGAGCCGATTCACCGGCATCATCCCAATCGGCTGACCGCAAAGCCGCTTCCGACATTCCGTCGGCGGGGACGACTTTTAAAGTCGAAGGGCTTGATTTGAGCCGCGCAGAGGTCTCCGGACTGGAAAATCTGACGCTGAAAGTGGAGGGGCTTCTGGAAACGGGAGGACTTTATTTCGATGCGTCAGGCGCGGTGGTCGGGGTGTTGGGCAGGCCAACGTTTGAGGGGCCGCTCGCGTCAATGCTTCAAGAGCTTTATGAAAACCGAACATCGCTCCTTGTGCCCAGCTTTTACCGCACGCTTTTTACCAATACGTCAGATGTGGTTGAAGGCACGATGATGGCGGTTGCCACGGCCGCTTCTTCAACGGGTACCAATGAGCGACTGATGCAAAACGCCGTCTCGACCTCCATGCGGCTGGCTTCGGCGGCAAGAATGGCGGAGGCGCAGGCGGCGCGTGCCGCAGAAATTCGTTCGCTTGAAGCGCAAAGGGCGGCTAGCCGAAAGGCTGCCGCTGATTCGGAAAAGGCCGATCCTGACTGGACGGAACGACTGAAAGCCTGGCGCACGAACCTGCAGGAGCATCTGCCGGCGATGGTGCAGGATGTGCCTGTTTTTATCGGCGCTTCAGCCGGCAGCACCAAGGTTGATGTATCGACCCCGGTTTCTAAACCCTTTACGGTCAAAAGTGAAGACACTACTTTTGACGCCGCTGTCATTTTCGGGCGGGAGGATTGGCGTGTCGGCTTGATGGGGAGCTTCACAACAAGAAGTCTGGATACGCTTTATAAACAGGGAGCGGCAGCGGAACTCGGGATAGACAGCGAGTCCGATGAAGCTTCCGCATCATTCTTTGTGCGCCGACGGCTCGGCAGCGGCTGGGGAACGGTAGATTTGACGTGGCTTGAGGCTGATGACCGTTATCGCATGGGGGCGGCCCGTGAGTATCTTGAGATGGAAAAACTCAAGCGGCGCATTTATTCCAGCGGCTTTCTTTATGAGCAGCCGCTTTTCGCCGGCAGCGCGTTGTCGGGCAGCGGGCCTGACCGCTCATGGGTGATTTCGGGCTTTGCCGGACTGCGGTATCTGCGGGTGGATACGGCTGAAGGAACATGGCGCTCACCGGCAGGAGCTGTGCTCACCATTCGTGAAGCTTCCGCGCAGGCTGTGGCGGCAACGGCGGGTGGCGTCATAACGGGGGCGCTTCATTTCGCGCCGGGAGCCGGATATTGGGGGCAGGCGAAGCCGAGGCGCTTGGATGTGTCGTTGACTGCAGCGTTAAACAGTACGGTCGGCGGCGACCGCGATGTGATGGTTCAAGGGCCCGCCGGGGGCTCGACATCGTCAGCAACTGTCATGACGACTGCTGAATCCGAACGTTTCCAATGGAATGCCGAACTCGATGCCGGCATTGAATGGCGGGATTCCAGATTGGATTTTTCCGGTTTTGCTTCACGCGCCGGATCCAGCGTTCGCACTGCAGGGGGCTCCGTGAAGATGTCCTGGCGGCTGAACTTGCTCTAATTTACGCAAACACAGTGAAAACCCTAATCCTCCCGGCTGTGCTATTTCAGCGGCCAGTCGGTAAGGATTTGATTCCTTTCAGTCCGCTTTCTGCGCAAGGCGCTCTTGCTTACCTACAATTCACCGAGTAGCGACGGAAGCTGTATGAGGTTTAAAGAGTCCTTGTGCGGATGACGTTTGCCTGCGGCCAATAATCCATTACGGTGCTGTGCGGGTTTGGAACCAACCCGAGCAGCCAAAAGAAGAAAAAGATTTTGGAGGCGGCGATGGATGCCACCCAACTCACGAAAACCGCTGATCCGGCTGCTGCACGCAGCTCGGTGGAACCGCTTTATTACGGCAGGACGCTTTCTACGGGCGAGTCGGTCATGGCGCATGCTGACGGTGTTGCCAACATTCTGCGGGCCATTCGAAACGATCCGGAGCTCATTTCTGCGGCGTATCTTTTCAGCGTGCCCACGCTCGTGCAGAAGCCCGATGAATGGATTGAAAAGAGCTTTGGGGAGAATGTGGCAGGGCTTGTGCGCGAGCTCGGGAAGATGAATGACCTCTCCAAGCGCGCACGCTCGGAAAACAAAGAATCCAGTGCGGCGGTGCAGCCCGAGGCGCTTCGCCGCATGTTCCTGGCGATGAGTCAGGATCTGCGCGTCGTGTTGCTCAAATTGGCAAGCCGCCTGCAGACGCTGCGCTGGTTTGTTTCTTCACAGGCGCCGGGCGCAGTGGAATTCGGTGAGGAAACGCTCGCCGTTTATGCGCCTTTGGCTAATCGACTCGGTATTTGGCAGATCAAGTGGGAGCTCGAAGACCTCTCGCTTCGCTTTACGCATCCGGCCGAATATCACCAGATTGCTGCTGAACTCGATGAGTCTCGTGAGGAACGTTTGGAATTCATGGCTTTGGCGGTGAAGAAGATCCAGGCGCTGATGGTTTCTCACGGTATTCAGGCTGAGGTGTCGGGCCGGCCGAAGCATATCTATTCCATTTGGAAAAAGATGCAGCGCAAGCACCTGCGCTTTGATCAGCTCTTTGATGTCCGTGCGGTTCGAATCATCGTCGAAACCGTCGAGCAGTGCTATGAAGCGCTCTCGATTGTGCAGGAGCACTTCACGGTTTTGTCGAAGGAGTATGACGACTATATTGCCAATCCCAAGCCCAATGGCTATCAGTCGCTCCATACCGTCATTACCGATCAGCTCGGCCGGCCGATTGAAATTCAGATCCGCACTCGAGCCATGCATGAATTTGCCGAACTCGGTGTTGCTGCGCATTGGCGCTACAAAGAGGCGGGCAATTCCAACGGCGCCTCCATTGCTGAGGAGCAGCGCGTGGCGTGGCTGCGTCAGCTCCTGGCCTGGAGGAGTGATGTGGGCGGGGGCGCTGCCGAGCAGAGCGCCCAAGCACCCAATGCAGAGGCGGGGCAGAAGGGGCAGCCGGCAGCGCCGGCCGTGGAAGACGACCATGTCTACTGTCTGACGCCGCAAGGCCGCATCGTTGAGCTTCCCGCCGGTGCTACCCCGGTGGATTTTGCGTACCAAATCCATACTCAGCTTGGTCACCGCTGCCGCGGAGCAAAAGTCGACGGGATGATGGTGCCGCTCAATACCAAGCTTAAGACCGGACAGACCGTCGAAATCATTGCGGCAAAAGTCGGTCAGCCGAGCCGCGACTGGCTCAATCCCGAACTCGGCTATGCCGCGAGTCCCCGTACCCGCAACAAGGTGCGGCAGTGGTTCAATGCTGAGCAGCTCGCGCAGCAGATCGCCGAGGGCCGTGACCGCCTGGATAAAGAACTCGCGCGTTTGGGAAAAACCGCGGTTAAGCTCGATGATCTTGCGAAACGCCTGGGCTTTGGCACCGTTGATGAGCTCTGTGTGGCTTTTGCCAAGGAAGAAATCACGCTGACAGCGCTCGCACAGGCCGTACAGCCGCCCAAGCCCGCTCCGGCGCCTGCTCCTGAGCATGATTTGGTGCTGCGCGGAGCTTCAAGCGCGGCGAGTAAGGGCAAGGTGCTCGTGGTCGGCATGGATTCCCTTCTCACACAGCTTGCCCGCTGCTGTCATCCGGTGCCGCCCGACGAAATTGTGGGCTACGTCACACGCGGCCGAGGCGTGATGATTCACCGTGCAGACTGTCCTAACCTCAAGAACATGGTCGATCAGGATCATGACCGCTTGATTGAAGTGAGTTGGGGGCGCGCCGGTGATGATGCGCTCTATCCCGCCGACGTGCTCGTGATCGCCTCCGACCGGTCCGGCATCATGAAGGATGTGACGGAAGTGATGCAGCGCGAAAAGGTGCACGTGACGGCGCTCAACACGCAGATTCTCAAGGGCGATCAGCACATGCGGTTTTCGCTCGAGGTCAAGGGCGGCAATGCTATGCAGGTGCTGCTCAAAGGGCTGCGCGCCGTGCACGGCGTTCTTTCGGCACGCCGTCTCTGAAGACTGAGAAGTGCCTAGGTGAATACCGCATTTGCGCTATCCTTCTAAAAAGTGCTTGCTGTGAGCATTCACCTAGGTATAATTCGTGCCTCACTGATTGTGAACGCTCAGGCACATAGCTCAGTTGGTTAGAGCATCACCTTGACATGGTGGGGGTCGTTGGTTCGAATCCAATTGTGCCTACCAAGACGTTTCGATCGTGATATCCGGTTCAGGGACCGGACGGGGAGCAAAATCTCCAGAACAATAACCTTGACAGGCACATAGCTCAGTTGGTTAGAGCATCACCTTGACATGGTGGGGGTCGTTGGTTCGAATCCAATTGTGCCTACCAAAATTTTTTTCGGACAGCGACGATGCGGATGTTGGCGAATGAATTTCGAACAACAGCGTCCCGTTATTATTAACAGGGCGTGAGCGCAGTATTGTCACTGTTCGACATGAAAGAAGTGCGGCTCAGGCCGCACTTTTTTTTATGCCCAGAATTTTTGTGAGGATTTCGAAATGGCTTCAGTCACTCTTCCCGACGGCTCCAAACGCGAGTACGAAGGTCCCGTCACGGTGGCCCAGGTTGCCGCATCGATCGGTGCCGGACTCGCTAAGGCAGCTTTAGCCGGACGTGTGGACGGCAAGTTGGTGGATCTCTCGCACGTGATTGACGGCGATGCTGCGGTTGCGATCATCACGGCACGCGACCCCGAAGGGCTTGAGATTATTCGTCACTCGACTGCTCACCTGATGGCTCAGGCCGTCAAGGAGCTCTTCCCCGAGGCACAGGTCACGATCGGACCGGCGATCGAAAACGGCTTTTACTACGACTTTTCCTACACCCGCGCTTTTACGCCCGAAGATTTGAAGGCGATCGAAGCTCGTATGGATGAGCTCGTCAAGAAAAATATTCCGATCGTGCGCGAAGAAATGCCGCGTGAAGAAGCCATCGACTTCTTCAAGGCTTTGGGCGAACACTACAAGGCTGAAATCATCTCTTCGATTCCTGCGGGTGAAGTGATTTCGCTCTATCGTCAGGGCGACTTCGTGGATCTTTGCCGCGGCCCTCACGTGCCGTCAACGGGCTGCCTCAAGGTACATCACCTGATGAAGGTGGCGGGCGCCTACTGGCGCGGCGACAGCAAGAACGAAATGCTCCAGCGCATCTACGGTACGGCCTGGGCGACGAAGGATGAGCAGAAGGCTTATCTCGAGATGCTCGCTGAGGCCGAAAAGCGTGATCACCGCCGCCTTGGTCGCGAACTCGATCTCTTCCATCTGCAGGATGAGGCGCCGGGCATGGTCTTCTGGCATGCCAAAGGCTGGGCGCTCTGGCAGGTGATCGAGCAGTTCATGCGCCGCGTCTATCAGGATAATGACTACGAAGAAGTGAAAGCTCCTCAGCTGCTTGACCGCTCTCTGTGGGAGCGTTCCGGTCACTGGGCGAAGTACCGCGACAATATGTTCACGACGGAGTCGGAGAACCGCTACTACGCGCTCAAGCCGATGAACTGCCCCGGCCACATCCAGATCTTCAATTCGAAGCTTCGCAGCTACCGTGATCTGCCGCTGCGCATTGGTGAATTCGGTCAGTGCCACCGCAATGAATCTTCGGGTTCGCTCCACGGCCTCATGCGTGTGCGCGGCTTCACTCAGGACGACGGTCACATTTTCTGCACGGAAGATCAGATTCTTGCCGAATGCGAAGCCTTTACTGCGCTCGTGCAGAAGGTCTACAAGACCTTCGGCTTCACTGACATCGCCTACAAGGTAGCGACTCGCCCGGCGATGCGCATTGGTGAAGATGCCGTGTGGGACAAGGCCGAACATGCTCTGATGGCGAGCCTTGATGCGCTCGGCATCAAGTACGAAGTGCTCGTCGGCGAAGGCGCCTTCTACGGCCCCAAGATTGAATATCACCTGAAGGACTGCCTCGGCCGCTCCTGGCAGTGCGGCACCGTGCAGGTGGACTTCCAGATGCCGGGTCGTCTTGGCGCTGAGTATGTTGCCGAAGACAACTCCCGCAAGATTCCGGTGATGCTTCACCGCGCCATTCTGGGCTCGCTCGAGCGCTGGATCGGTATGCTGATTGAAGAGTTTGCCGGCGCCTTCCCGGTGTGGCTTGCTCCGATTCAGTGCGCTGTGACGTCGATTACCGACAACCAGGGCGCTTACGCCAAAGATGTTGCTGCAAAACTCCATGCTGCCGGTCTCCGGGTTCAGACGGATTTGCGCAGCGAAAAGATCAACTATAAAATTCGCGAGCTTAGTCTGCAAAAACTTCCTTACATCCTCGTAGTGGGTGAAAAGGAAGCACAGACGGGAACGGTTTCCGTGCGCGCCCGCGGAGGCGAGAACCTCGGGGTGATGTCGCTCGACGCCTTCATCGAACGCATTTCAACGGAAAACCGCGAACGCACCCGCTGATCGGGTGTTTTAGCGCGCACAACGCTTAATTTTTGGGAGAAGAGCCATAGCTCAAGATCGCAAGCATCGGATCAATGGTGAGATCCGAGTTCCTGAAGTCCGACTGACCGGCGTCGATGGCGCCCAGATCGGGATCGTCCGCACATCCGAAGCCCTCCGCATGGCTGAGGATGCAGGGGTGGATTTGGTCGAGGTTGCGCCCAACGCAGTCCCGCCGGTCTGCCGTCTGATGGATTACGGCAAGTTCCGCTATCAGGAGCAGAAGAAGGCTCAGGAAGCCAAGGCCAAGCAGAAAGTCGTCCAGATCAAGGAAGTCAAGTTCCGTCCGGCCACGGATGAGAACGACTTCCAGACGAAACTGCGCAGCCTGAAGCGCTTCCTTGAGGACGGCGACAAGGCCAAGATCACGCTGCGCTTCCGCGGACGCGAAATGGCTCACCAGCAGTTCGGCACTCAGCTCATGGACCGCGTCCGTGAGGAGCTTGTCGATATTGCTCAGGTCGAGCATGCGCCCAAGCTCGAAGGCCGCCAGATGATCATGGTCCTCGCTCCCAAAAAGAAGCGCTGATTTCACACACGCGGTTTTGCATTGATGTAGAATCGCGTTCCTTGACGAGAGGCCGGAAGGTTTTGCCGGCCTCGAGTTTTCTATAAGTGAGCCTCAGGCCAGACAAGAGCCGTTCAAGATCTGAACGGACGCCCGCGGTTCATCCAATAAGAGGTAACGGCCAAATGCCGAAGATGAAGACCAAGCGCGCCGCTGCGAAGCGGTTCAAGCCGCGTGCCAGCGGCTCGATCAAGCGCGCCCACGCTACGAAGCGTCATATCCTTTCCCACCGCACGACGAAGAACAAGCGTCATCTGCGCGGTATGGTCACGGTGCATGAGTCGGACATCAAGTCCGTCAAGCGCATGCTCCCCTACGCCTAATTCAGAAGAAAGGAGTTAAAGATGCCTCGTGTGAAGCGTGGTGTGACGGCTCGTGCTCGTCATAAGAAGATTTTCACCCTTTCGAAGGGCTACCGTCTGCGCCGCAACAACGTTTTCCGTGTTGCCAAGCAGGCTGTCATGCGTGCCGGTCAGTATGCTTATCGTGACCGCCGCGACAAGAAGCATGTGTTCCGCCGTCTGTGGATCGCTCGTATCAACGCCGGCAGCCGCGCCAACGGCCTGAGCTACTCGGTGTTCATGAACGGTCTGAAGAAGGCCGGCATCGCCCTCGACCGCAAGGTTCTCGCCGACATGGCTGTGAATGACAAGGACGGTTTCGCCGCCCTCGTTGCTCAGGTCAAGAACGCCTGATTCTGCGCAAAGAAAGGCTGAAGAAAGCTCCGGATCCGCGAGGGTCACGGAGCTTTTTTTCGAGCATTCTCAGAGAATTGCTTGTAGAATTCCTAACTTCTCCGACGGCTTCTGCGGAGGGTGCGGTCACTATTAGGGCGCGCTCATCGATCTGAAGCCGTTCTTCGTGTTTATGTTTTCGGTCTTGGGCGGTTCAACTGCTGCGGCTGAAAACTGCAGATGCGAAAACGGACGACTCCCTGTCGGGAGGCGCTGTGAGACGGGAATCTGAGCCTGAAGGGCTCTCAAGAGGCTTTGAGCAGGGAAAAAGAAGGAACGACGCAGCAATGCGTCTTTTTTACATCCTTCGATGCTCAGTCTCTCTTTTTCTCGCCGCAGGTCCTGCACCGACATTCGATGGCGTCCGCCAGATTTTTCAAGTTTTGGAATTCAAAATGCAGGAACTTTCCGAACTCATCGAGTCCGCGCAGCGTGAATTCGCTGAGGCGAATGCCGCTGCCGCTCTCGAGGACGCCAAGGCACGCTACCTCGGCAAAACGGGCAGCCTTACGATGCTCATGAAGGAGCTCGGCCGTCTCGCTCCCGAAGAGCGCCGCGCTCGCGGTCAGGAAATCAACCGCGCCAAGCAGCAGGTTGAGGCCGCTCTCAATGCACGACGCGAAGCGCTCGCTGAAGAAGCGCTCGCTGCCAAACTCGCCCAGGAGTCCATTGACGTGACGCTCCCCGGGCGCATGGACGCCAGGGGCGGAATCCATCCCGTCATGCGCACGTGGATGCGAATTGAGGAAATTTTCCGTTCGATCGGCTTTGATGTGGCCGATGGTCCTGAAATCGAGAGCGACTGGTTTAGCTTCACTGCTTTGAATAACCCGCCCAATCATCCGGCCCGCTCAATGCAGGATACGTTTTATGTGGACCGCAATGATGACGAAGGCCGCCCGCTGCCGCTGCGTCCGCACACCTCGCCCATGCAGGTGCGCTACGCCCGTACGCATCAGCCGCCGATCAAGGTTATTAGTCCGGGCCGTACTTATCGCGTTGACAGCGACGCGACGCATTCGCCCATGTTCCATCAGGTCGAAGGCCTGTGGCTCGATACCGACATCAGTTTTACCGATTTGAAGGGCGTGTACAGCGACTTCCTGCGCTGCTTCTTTGAGACGAATGATCTCGTAGTCCGCTTCCGTCCGTCCTACTTCCCGTTCACTGAACCTTCGGTCGAAGTCGACATGATGTTCACCAGCGGACCGCGAAAGGGCAAGTGGCTCGAGATTTCGGGCGCCGGTGAAGTGCATCCCAATGTGGTGCGCAATTACGGCCTGGATCCCGAGAAATACATCGGTTTTGCGTTCGGCTCCGGCCTTGAACGCCTGACGATGCTTCGCTACGGCGTCGACGATCTGCGTCTTTTCTTTGAAGGCGACCTTCGCTTCCTGCGTCAGTTCAACTAATCCCCCGAGGCATAAATGATTTTCACTGAAGAATGGCTGCGCCAGTATGTCAATCCGGCGCTCGGCACGGATGAGCTGGCCGATGCCCTGACGATGGCGGGTCTTGAGGTTGAAGAGGTTCGTACCATTGCGCCGGCCTTTTCCGGCGTCGTAGTGGGTGAGGTGCTCTCTTGCCGCGATCATGAGAATTCGGACCATCTACACGTCTGCGAAGTCAATGCCGGTACCGGCGAAACGCTGCAGATCGTCTGCGGCGCACCGAATGTCCGTGCCGGCATCAAAGTGGCCTGCGCTACGATCGGTGCCGTGCTCCCCGGCGACTTCCGCATCAAAAAGAGCAAGCTGCGCGGTGTGGTTTCGATGGGCATGCTCTGTTCGACGCGCGAACTCGGCATCAACGAAGATCACAATGGTATTTGGATCTTGCCCGATGATGCGCCGGTGGGCGTCGATATCCGTCAGTACGCACGTCTTGACGATGCCAAGATCGAACTCAAGCTCACCCCCAATCGCGGCGATGCGCTCTCCGTGGTCGGCGTCGCACGCGATGTGCATGCGATTACCGGTGCGCCGCTCACGCTGCCAGCGATGGATCCGGTTGCTGCCACTTGCTCCTGCACGCTCCCGGTGGATGTTCAGGCGCCCGACCTTTGCGGCCGCTTTACGAGCCGAATTCTTCGCGGCCTGAATGCTGCCGCGCCGACGCCGGATTGGATGAAGGCGCGCTTGGAGCGCTGCGGCATGCGTTCGATCTCGGCTTTGGTCGATATTTCCAACTATGTCATGCTCGAGCTGGGCCGTCCGACGCACTTTTATGATCTGAAGAAGATCCCTGCGGATCGTTTGACGGTGCGTTGGGCACGCGAAGGCGAGTCCGTTCAGCTGCTCAACGGTGAAACCGTTGCTCTTGATCCCTGGTACGGCGTTATCTGCGCGGGCGATGAGCCTGAGTGTCTGGCAGGCATCATGGGCGGGGAGTCGTCTTCCATCAGTACGGAAACGACAGATCTCTTTATTGAGTCCGCCTTCTGGTTCCCGAAAGCGATTCAGGGCCGCTGCCGCAAACTTAATTTCTCGACCGATGCGGCCTACCGCTATGAACGCGGCGTCGATTTTGCTTCAACGGCCGAACATCTCGAATACATCACACGGCTCGTGCTCGACATTTGCGGCACGCCCGAAACGACGGTAGGTCCCGTTGCGGATGTTCAGACGGCGCTGCCGACGCGTGCTCCCGTGAAGATGCGCGTTGATCGCTGCCGCAAGGTGGTCGGAGTGGAAATCCCTGTCGAATCGATGGAGACAAGCTTCAAGCGTCTCGGCTTCGATTTCACCTATGACGACGGCGTCTTTACCGTCGTTCCGCCGTCGTTCCGCTTTGATATTGAAATCGAAGAGGATTTGATTGAGGAAGTGGCCCGTCTTTACGGACTCGAAAAACTCCCGGATCGTCCGCCGCTCGCCCGCAGCGCGATGAAGCCGAGCCGCGAAGAGCGGCGTGATCAGCATGCGCTTCGCCGTGAAATGGCCGAGCAGGGTTACCAGGAGCTCATCAACTTCTCCTTTGTGCCGGAAGACTGGGAACGCGTTTTCGCAGGAAACGACAGCCCCATTCGTCTGCTCAATCCGATCGCGTCGCAGCTTTCGGTGATGCGTACGCAGCTTATCGGCGGTTTGGTGGATATTCTCAAATACAATCTCAACCGCCGTGCCGAGCGCGTGCGCGTGTTTGAGCTCGGCCGCGTCTTCTTCCCCGATCCTTCGATTGAAGAAGGTCCGTGGACGGTGAAGGGCGTTCGCCAGCCGCAGCACATTGCGGGTCTCGCCTATGGTGATGCCGATGACAAACAGTGGGGAAAACCCGCTCGCCGCGTCGACTTCTATGACGTCAAAGGCGATCTCGAACGCTTAGCGGCTCCGATGAAGCTGCGCTTCGTCAAGGAAGCGTTCCCGGCACTGCATCCGGGACGTTCGGCAGCTGTTTATTTGGGCAGCAAGCGCATCGGTTTTATCGGCGAACTTCACCCGAAGGCGGCACAGGCGTATGAACTGCCGCATGCCCCGGTGGTTTTCGAAGTCGAGGTGCCGGCACTTCTGGATCGTCCGCTTCCGAACTACGTTCCGGTGAGCAAGTTCCAGTCCGTTACCCGCGACTTGGCCGTCGTCGTGCCTGCGGAAATGGAAGTCGAGAAGCTCTTTGATGCGGTTGCTGCGGCTAAGAAGAAGGATCTTCGTCTGGCGCCGCTTGCCAACTTCAAGCTCTTTGACCTCTACCGTCCGCAGGACGCACTGGATACAGTTGCTGAGAAGTCACTGGCCTTCGCCATTGAACTTTCAAGCCGTACCGAAGAAGCGCTCACCGACGAACAAGCTGACGGCGCTGTGCGAGCGATTCTCGAAGCGCTCGAGGGCGTGGGAGCGCATCTGCGCGCGTGATTGACCTTGAACTATTTCGAAGGGAGTTGCATGATTCCCTTCGAAAGACATAATTCTCAATTGACCGCTAGTGAATATGACTGAAGAATTTGAACTGACCGCCGCTGAGATCTACACGCTCAATAAGGCAAGCCTGGCAGAAGCATTGGTCGATCATGTCGCAGGACTTGATCGTCCTCATGCCAAACTTATCGTTGAGACCTTCTTTGAACTCGTCGCCGAGCATCTGGAAAAGGGTGATACGGTGAAGATCCCGGGTCTCGGCAACTTCTCGGTTCGCGACAAGGTGGCTCGCCCGGGCCGCAACCTGAAGACCGGCGAAACGGTGACTATCACTGAACGCCGAGTCGTCACGTTCCATCCGTCGGGAACGCTCAACAGCCGAGTGACAACGAATCTGATCGCCGGCGGCGAAGATTGATTTGACTTTTTAGGGAGGGTCATATAAACTCTCCCTTCTGTTCGGGGCGTAGCGCAGCCTGGTAGCGCACTTGCATGGGGTGCAAGGGGTCGCGAGTTCGAATCCCGCCGCCCCGACCAAATCAACAAAAGAAGGTCATCGTAAGATGGCCTTTTTTGTTGCGTCATCGTCTCGCATTCCTTGATTCTCTAAGGATGACGCGATATTAAGATGCTGCTTATTGGCGTATTAAAGTCCGCATCGAAGTGTCTCTAGCTCGCGGCTAATGCTCCCATTTAAGCTCCCATAAAAACACGTGGGAGCATAAAATGGAAATATCACTCGGATTTTTTGGGAGCAACGATTAGCTTATGCCTAGAGTCGCAGTCAAAATGACCGATAAAAAACTCCGAAGCGTTACTTCCGAAACGGCTTGTGGGGTAGTTCCTGGTCTGTATGTCCGTCCACGCAGCAGGAGTGACGGTTCGATTGTCAAATATTTCGTTCTGCGGGATCGTCGCACTAAACGGTGCTTTAATCTTGGCTCTTACCCTCAGCTGAGCTTAAGTGAAGCTTTTATGATGGCTGCGGATTGGCGGCGGATGCTGGATGATGGAATAGATCCTTCAGAAGTCAAGAAGCAAAAAGCAGAGCAGCTTACAAGGCTGCTAGAGTCTCCGCGAGAACCTTCAGTTAAAGATGTTGTCTACAGCTGGATCCGGTTCAATGAAGAACGTGGACGGTGGAAGAATGCCTTAAAGCCAAAAGAGCTTGTCTGGGATGGTTACTGCCGAAATCACTTATCTGCATCACTGCTCTCCATGTCGGCGAAGGATTTGACTGCCGAACGAGTACATGAGGAACTCGGAGAGAAGTGGCGAACGATGATAGACACGCCAGAACGCATCTTGTCCGATATGCGCAATGCTTATGACTGGGCTATGAGACAGGAGATGATCCCGGCCATGCTCAATCCGTGTCAGGTGAAAAATGGAAAGCTCGGTGACCTTCTCGCGCTTGATCGACCGGAGGGTGGTCACGAACCAGCTCTTCATCCGAAGAGAATGCCAGCTTTTTTTGCCGAGCTTATGAAGCTGGTGCCGCAAAGCCAGACTGCACGTTGCCTTGCTTTTGCCATTCTTACATCAGCGCGGAACACCACGGCACGTGAAGCAACTTGGGACGAAATTCAGCAGGACGATGACGGCCATTGGCTGCATGTCATTCCTCGTGATCGCATGAAGATGAAGTCGGACAAGATCCCATTCGATAGAAAAACACCTTTGAGCAACCAAGCGAAAGCGTTGCTCGATATAGCTCCACGCTTTCCGAATGACGAAAAAGGGTTTGTGTTTCCCAATATCAATAAGGGCAACTTGTCTGCATTTTCACGGGATTCTGTCCGGGCGCTTCTCAAACGAATGCACGTTAAGCAGAGAAAGGTTGATGGTATTGGGTGGGTCGATCCAGATCAGAAAACGCGTGATGGTCAACCACGCATAGTGACGCTTCATGGGCTTGCGCGAGCAACTTTCAATACGTGGGCTAAAGATGCCAGAGGATACGGACACAAAGCTTTTCCTCGCGATCTGCGAGAAAGCTGCCTTGATCATCGGAATGAAAGCTATCAGTGCGCCTACGATCGCGAGCAGGCGCTGGGTGACATGAGGGAGGTATATGAAGCTTGGGGAAAGTTTTGCTTGTCTGATCTTAAATAAGACTTCTTGTTTGGAATACTTCTAAAGTCTAAAGTTGATGCAGGTTGCTCTCGACATGGACGTGTTGACTTGAAATGTGAGGAAAAGCCATGAAAGAACAAAAGGAAAACCCTCAGAACAAAAAGATATCTGAGAAAAGTCTGGAGCTGCAGAAAAAAATAGAACGTAGCCCGTTCTCTTTTGGCACGACCAAGAGCGAGTTCGTTCCTGTGTACGGGCCTTTTGCTTGGAGTCCAGAAGATCTTAGAAAGTGTCGTTCTTCTGTGTCTGGATCTACTGTTTTGTGAATTGACGTATGCCTACGTGGAATCAAATTTTAGAAGCCATCCAGACGCATAATCCTCACGATGTTTTGAGAAATGATCTTCTAAAGAAAATTTCCAAGCATACAGGCCGCAATGTAATGGTCTACTACTCAGGGTGGTTACAGAAGCCCAAGGTAGGAGCTAATTACAGTATTTCAGATGAAGATAAAAACGGATTTATGGCATGTTGCCCAAAGAAAGGGTCTAGAGAACGCGGGTTGGATCTAATTTTGCACACGCCCGGCGGCCGTGTTGACGCTACAGAGTCATTAATCGACTATTTGTATGAGCTATACGAAGGGAATATCCGTGCCTTTGTGCCACAACTAGCAATGTCTGGCGGAACTCTGATTGCTGTATCTTGCAAAGAGATTTGGATGGGTAATCAGTCGAGTATTGGTCCAGTTGACCCTCAGATTAATGGCGTTGCAGCCCAGTCATACATTGCTGAATTTGAGAAGGCCTGCAAAGAGGTAGAAGAGCGGCCTGGCACCTTCCCAATGTGGCAGGCGATCGTCGGAAAATTGCCTCCTGGGTTTTTGCTCGATTGTCAGAATGCCATTGACTGGTCAAATGATATTTTGAAGAAATCCCTACGCCGAGGGATGCTTTCCGGTGATAAGGACGCCGATGAAAAAATCCAGAAAATCCAGAAGTTGCTTGGTGATCAGGATTTTTCGAAGGCGCATGCTAGACATATCACGCGAGGCCAAGCGATGGATTATGGCTTAAATGTACGATCGCTTGAGTCTGACGACAAGTTACAGGACTTAGTGTTGTCCTTGCATCATCTGCTTTGCCTTACGTTTGAACAAACGACAGCGGTTAAGATTTTTGCTAACGATAAAGGTGCAGCTTATATCACTCACGGTGTTCCTGCACCTGTAAATTAATCAGATAAAAAGCCCTGCACAGCAACGTAGCTGACGGGGTTTTGCTTACGCAGTTTCTTTCACTTGCTCCGTATGGCTGCCTATCAGTGGAGTGGCGGCGGGTTCAAGGTTTGCAACCCATTTTTGGATGTCTTCAGCTTTGAATCGAGCAACTTTAGGACCAAAGTAAACCGGTCGCGGGAAGGTGCCCAGCTTTACTAGTTTCCAGACGGTTGATGTTCCGATCCCACAGGAGGCTGCTACCTGTTTGACATCAAGCATCAATACCCCAATGGGAGATATGTCAGTAGTATTCCTAGCTCTCATTTTGTGATCTCCTTTGTTCGTAGCAGCAAGATGAGCTTTCAGTGCCCTCATCTTCGAGCTCTTTGATTCGTCTTTCAATTAACACGATGAATGCAATGGTGTTTTGAAGGGCTTCGCCTTCTTCGATCAGTTCTTCAGCCCGTTCTCTACATACCTCGATGTCCGAGTAAGGCAGGCACAAACGTAGCCTGCTTGCTTGTTCTCTCAGCTCGTCGATGGTGAGATCATTAAAGTCCATCGTTCTTCTCCGACTATTTCTTCAAAGCTCAGGTTTCTTCTTGTTTCCGCGCTTTCTATCAAGTTCACGCCGATAGAGCTCGGTTGCAGCGATTGCGATAGAACGTGCGCAGCTCTTTCGTGAAACTTCACGCCGGTGATCTCCTTCATGGATGAAGATCGCCATTCGAGTGAGCATCTCTGCAAGGATCGTCCAGAGGCCGGTATCGGCAGTCTTTTTTCCTCGCACCGCAGCTTTCATTTGCAAGACACTAAATTCCGTCACCAACAGCATTGCGTACATGTATTCACGCAATGCATCAGACTGGCTTGTCTCAGCGTCTTTTGCATACTGCCTTAGGGCTCTCAACGATGAGAGGGGGTATTTGCTACTCACTTTAAAAATCTCCGTATAGATTCCTGCCCTACACCCTAGGAAGTCATTACGTTCGCCTCAGAGTGCAGGGCAGGAAAAGCGGGACGATCAGACGTCTAAATATTTCTGAAGGAGTTTTTTGACGTCATCATCAATGATTGGTTCTGGAGGTACGCCTGCTCGGACATGCTTCATCCAAAAGTCGAAGCACCGAGTAGCGATCATTTGAATGATCGATTCATTCCGGTCGACTGCGTAGATGCGAAAGTCTTGGCCGCCGATCAATACAGCGACATAACAAAGCTTTGCGGCAGTGACTGCCATGTACCACTGAACTTGTGTTTCGTAATAGAGCGGGATCTTGTGTTGGGAGGTGATCTCCCTCTTGATGATCTCTGCTTCTTGCGAAAGTCCCCAGTGTTCAGCCATCAAGGCATTCGCAGTCTTGCATTCGAGCAAGGTGTCTGTTGTCAGCATCAATTTTTGGACGTTCCAGATTGACGCAGGATTTGTGAGGCGAACAGCGGCAGAAATCCGGTGATTGATCACTGCTCTGTCGATGTTTGCTAGCGCCCACTGAGTTGGAGTGCTAGTGCCTATGTAGTGATCGAGGTTAGAAGCAAGCTGGTGGTAGACGCGCTGAATCATGAATCCAGTTCGTTTTGAAAATTCTTGAGCCACGATGCTCTCAAGTTGAGTCCCCCAGTAAGCAGCCTCGCTAGGTGCTCGGTCCTCGGTGATTTCTGTGGTCTTCTCTCTGTAGATGTCAAGAGGAGTGCGGTATGGATTGATACCGAGAATTGCAGCAACATCAGATCCACCGATACCTTTTTGTCGAGCCTTAAGCCATTCAATCCGATTAGTCACGGTGTGCTCCGATGAAGGCAAAGAGAATCCAGGTGATGAGGTTTCTGAGCATGGTTGTTCTTAGCTTTGATGCGCCAATCAGGCAATAGAAGGAAGGAGTGAAGTCGCCACCGATTGCCGCAGGCACGCATAGTTCTCAGGTAATAGTGTTCGGCGCCGTCAGTCCAGAGATCCAAGCAGCGAGTGTTCGTCACTGGGTGAAGTCTCTTGGCCAGTTCCTTGGCGCGAGTGCCGAAGAAGTAGACGGGCTTCATGCGGCATTCCTTTGAAAGAAAGCGAGGATGCGAGCGATGAAGGTCATTGAATGCGTCGGCGGCTGCGCAGTTTTTCTAGCTTTCTTTGCACGTGCTGACCGCGTTTTGATTGCTCTACGTGCATCACGACTCAATTCGTGCTTAGGGCGCCGATGTGGGTGGGAGGGAATACTCATCATGCAGGCTCCTCATTACGCCCCGCGGGACTTGCAGAAATTGTGCCAATCCTGAACGAGTTGGCTGAATTCATTGTTCTTGCTTATTTTTTTACTTAGCCACGATTCAAAATCCTCAAGTGAAGGATCTTTGACGCAGCGGCTATACCATTGGTAAACGATAATTGCCTCGCGTCCGTTGGCTGCGATTGCTTCTTGGGTCGCTAATTCGAGTCTTGCGCCCAGAGCAACCTTCAAAGCAGCGCCGCCAACTAAGTATTGCAGCGCGGTGGTGATGACTTTGACGTTCATTGGCTGAACTCCTAAAAAAGTACGTAACCATTAAGAACTGCCCACTGCATGAGCAGGCAGAGTGAGATACCGAGAGCACTGATACCGGCGCCAGTCAGAAAGGCGCAGAAGATGATTGCGGTATCGCTGAACCCAGTACGTTCGTTGTGGCCGAGAAGTTTTTTCAACGTCATGGCGTTCTCGGAAAAAAGAAAAGGCCCCCGACGAATCGGAGGCCTTGGTTTGTGGTATGCGTTGATAATTATTCTTTGAAATTCTTCGAAGTATCTTGAATTTGCCTATCAAAGTCAGTGATGTACTTCTGCGTCAGATTGAAGATTGCGTATTCGTCGGATGCTTTGCGAACAGCCTGCTTCTTGCTAACTTTTCCATTCCCATCCAATATTGGATAGTCATTGAACTCAAGGAATCGTATAACGGCCTCAGCAAGAGTGCTCATGGTGAACGTCTTATGCCGCTCGATCTGACCTTCGATGTAGTCGAAAAATGAACCGACCGAGCGCTCTAGGGAACTAATTTGTTCCTTAGTTAGATAGTTTTTCGCAATAACAACATCGGACTTAAAAAGCCGTCCATCTGGTGCCGCATTCCACGTAGTGAGACCCATGTGCGGTTTTTTATGGTCTGCATGGGTGTAGACAATTTCTGCGGCAGTCTGGCCAGTGATGGCGAAGTGAAACAAATTTTGTACTCTTGCGAAGAACTTCCTTGCAGTTTCCGACCCTTTGTCGTAGTCGATGCTACAGGCGATGAATATGTCGGTCACTTGCCGCCAAATTTGTGCCTCGCTGGCGCGGATTGATCGAACTCGCTGAAGGAGCTCTCGGAAGTAGTCTTGCCCGAACAATTTTTTGCTTTGTTTGAGACGTTCATCATCAAGGGCGAACCCTTTGATGATGTATTCCTTCAGTACTTGTGTTGCCCAAATGCGGAACCGAGTCGCCTGAGTGCTATTGACACGATAGCCTACAGATATGATTGCATCCAGTGAGTAAAACATTGTCTCGTAAATTCGACCGTCCGAGGCAGTATGTGCAAATTTTGCACATACCATATCTTGTGTTAACTCGCCTGATTCAAACACATTCTTGAGGTGTTTGCCAATAACGCTTCGATCAACGTTGAAAACTTCGGCCATCTGGCGCTGCGTCATCCACATGGTTTCGTTCAGGATGAACACTTCAACAATAGGGCCGTTTCCAAGCTCGCCATAAAGGACGACGTTCTGCTTTTCAGAAGTGGCACTGATATTGGGTAGAGTTTCGACGTCTTTCTGAGGTTCAGGTTTTTTGGTATGACCCATGTCGTCCTCGTTAGGGATATTCGCTAGGCCTCCGATTCATGCTTCGTTCCGGAGGCCTTCTCATTCTACGGCGTTATGTGGATCGCTTACGCGGTTAAGCGCTTGGGCTGGTGTGAAGCCCAGTGTTGGTAGCACTCGAGATCTTTCACTGAGTAGCCTTGTTTGGCTAGAGCTTCTTCCATAAAGCCAAGTCCCAGATCATTAACTGCTTCCCAAAAATGAGCTGCGAGAGGGGATTTCACGCGGCGCAAGAGCGCTAAAAAGAGCTCCAGATCCTCTTGAAAGAGATATCGCCAGTAATAGATAAAGACCACGATTCTCTTGGCCATAGCCTCGTCGATCACGATCGACCCTTCGGGGATTGTCGGCGCCGGAAGCTGCGGTTTAAGTGTGCAGGTTTCGATGAGCGCGAGTGCAGCTTTCATCTGATCGTGTCTTAGGTCTTTGTAGCTCGCGATCTTGAAGTAGTCGTAAAGAGCGTTGTAGACCGTCTGGTAGTGAACAGAGCTGTTCTTTGCTCGTGACTTGATGGCCTTGCGGATCTCGTACTGCTCTGTAGTCGTGATCAGCGCGGACTGGTCTGTTTCGTATCGTCCCGTGCGGCGAATCGCCGGCAGGACTTCGGACGTGACCCAGCGCTTGAAGCGCTTGGCGGTATCAAGCTTTGATCCGAAGATCAGGGCGTAGAGGCCGGATTCATTGACGGCGTTAGCGGTCTGAGTGCGACCGAGGGAGTCGGTGATTTCGACTTTGATTAAGTCATCCGCATCGACGTGTTTCGCAGGAGCTGCTTTAGGATTTGCATAACCAAGTGCAGTCGCAACGTCGAGCGCGACAAACAAAGGCGAGTCTGGCGTGCCGAGAGCTCGGACTTGGGCGTTCTCGAAAGAGAAGATGGTTGTTGACATAAGTCACCTCAGATTTCGTGTTTTATTCCTGCGAACCATCCGCCAAAGATGGTGGGCAGGGCTCGCGGGTTGGCGGGCCAGAATCTGAGTACTGGCGCATCTTTCGATGCCCCGCAAGCCCGCCCGTCAAGGTGACTTGCGATGGGTACCCCGTACGGGTACCCATGTGCCTAGCCAACAAAAAAGCCGCATCAACGACTTGAGGCAGCTAAGCGTCCTCAGATTCGAATCGGGCCGCCAAGCCCGTCCTGCTTCATGTGAAGCATTGCGCAGGATGTTACCCGAACCAAGGCGCTTTCGTCAATGTGATCAAGATTGAAGTTTTTTCTTAGATGCCCACTCTCGAATCAACTCGTCAGAGGCCTCATGTTGAATCAAGTCCAGCGTATCCGATGTAAGGGGCAGACCGGTGCCGTCAAGAATCTCTTTCATTCGCTGATAAAGAGTTTTTGAACGAAGCATTGCAAGCAAGTCGTGTCCCTTCATGGTTAGGCGGGGGATCGAACAACAAAGCTCTAGGCCGTCCTCACCCTCGTTAACTTTAACAGTCAAGTGTCCCGTGTACCCAGCCTCCTTAAGCAGAAGGAGGTGACCAAGTAAGATTTGCCGCTTGTTGGAGATGAGCTTCTCAAGTTTGCGCTCGTCAACGTCTTCTCCAAGGGGGTGATCAATGAATTGCTCAAGGTTATCGTCTTCGATTCTTTCAAGCAGCGTCACGAGGGTCTTAAGATCTCGCTTCATTTCATTCCTCTAGAGGCAAATACGAAAAAAGCCGCTATTGCGGCCCGATCAGCGCCGCTTTCGCGCTGACACGGGAAGAGTACTCGATCTGGATGCGCGTGTCAAAGCAAAGCCCACGCACCTTTCGATGCGTGGGCCGAGTTCGACCATTTTACCCACGTTGGTAAAATGGTCTTCGACGTTGATGTTTGAGGAAACGCAGGCCTCTTTGGCTTTCGGGTTGCCTCAAACTTGATGCGGCGGAGTGCCGGGAGCCTTCGCGTAAGGTGCCTTAATCCGGTCGATGATCTGTTGTGCTTGATCTTTGAGTCTTGTCATCAACCACAGGTACGCACCTGACCCCTTGCTGTAGTCGGCCTCGGCGATCATGTCTACGCGGTCTTCGCGCTGGAGTCTGTCAACTTCGCGGAAGGCCTTTTCATCGCCCTTCGGGTAGACGGCCATGGTCGCGCCGCCCTTCTGCTTGAGGACCGAAAACGCGGGGACGTCGCTTGGGCCGTCGGCCACGTAGACCATGTTGCAGAACTGGACTCGCCGTTGCTCGTTCGGGATCTTGGTGTTGACGTCGATCGTGCTGCCCGTGACGATGCCGACTCCCTTGTTGATCTCGAATAGGGCCCGCGTCTTCGTCGTGTTGTCGAGGCTGTAGGCGATCTCACTGATCCGCGTCTTCCCATCCTCTCCCATCACGTCAATGAGCTCCGCGCCCCAGATGTGCTTCACATGATCCGCGATTTGGCTGCCTTGGATCATCTTCTTGAACCCGGTGCTTACGATGTAGTTTTCGAACTTGATGCCGAACTCCCGGTACGGATCTTGGCTGTTGAGTCCCTGAATCTCTTGGAACAGTTCGACTGCTCCGGGGTAGAACTCTAGCTTTGCGCCGAGCTCCCGGAGCACTTGATTGTTGAGGCCGTCGAATGCCCGCCCCGGTTGGCTCAGGCGGATAAACCGATTCAGGTAATAGGAGTCTTTGTTGACGTCCATTTTCTGATCGATGAGCTTCTTGATTTCCGCCTCATTCTCGGCCCAGAAGCTCTTCGCGTCGACCTTGAATCTTTTGAAGATCGGGTCCTGCATGTAGCCGGGTATCAGTGTTTTGTCGAAATCCCAGACGGTGGCAATGACGTCGCTCATAAAAGTCCTATTCGAGAATCTGTCGCGTGATTTCTTGAAGGTTTGCATTGTTGCACGCATCGCATGCGTGTGAAAAGACCTACGGAAGCCGCCTCGTGAGAAGCGGCTTCGATCGGCCTTTTCGGCCGGGCGGGTGAGGATCCGTAGATCTTCAGACCGCTCGGTCGACACTGCATCCTTAAGCCTTTGCGCTTTTGTGCGCTCGGCGCGGAGGTACTGACTCCGCGTCTTCTTACGGCCTTCCGTCTGCCGCTCCAGCTATTCACTGTCGCGTGCCCCGCTATGCGGAGGAAAGGCAATCGAGCTTGCCGATTGCTTAATTCAAATATTAAGCGTGCTTAGCGAAAAAGGCAAGTTAAATAAATTATAGCTTAGCGCATAACAATTGATTTCCATCAATCAAATGTTAAGTTAACTTAATTTATAGAGCAACGAAAAAGCCCCAGCGCGGAGCGTCGGGGCTTTTTAAGAAAGTCTCGGGCAGGATCAGTATTGCTATGAGCTATAGCATTGAAACTGCGAAAGTTCAAATAGCGGGAGCTGAACGTGAGAAGTTGATGCGTTTATCTTGTGCGGCTGCCTCTCGGCCAAGTCGCATTCCCACGTAAATCATGAGTAAGGCGGTCTTGGGTTCTCCAATGGAGTCCATCGCGAAGGCCATCCCGCGAGCGAGAGTAAGCCCTTCCGAGTCTTCCTTATAGCAATCGACTAGAAAGTCAATGATTTCATCGTCTGAATGCAGTTCGTTGACAGGATTATACGGTTTGACTTTTATGGTGTTTGTCATTGCTCTTCCTCAATATCCATGTCTGCCATACTCTGAGCTTTAGCGATATCTGCTTGCTGGGATCGCTTGTTCCCGCCGAGTAGAAGGAGGATGACTTCCGTACCGCGAATTGTAAAGTAGATTCTATAACCAGGCCCGACATCTACACGAAGTTCTGAAATCTTACCTATGCGCTTTACATCTCCCCAAAGACCTGCTGCGATGCGGGTTTCCCTGGCGCGAATTGCGCGTAGTGCTACAGCGTCGCGTAGCCCGGCCTTCCAAGTGGAATACTCCTCTGTCGTAATGATTTTGTAGAAATTGCCCTGCGACAGAGCGCTCAACGTCTTTGGAGTTAGGATGGGTTTAGGCATTGATCTTTATTATTGATCTAATTGTCAGGTGGATTTTGTCGGCTGTCAATCTGAAAAGCTTTATACAGCCCGCCCAATGCGGGCTGTATAAAAAACTTTCAAAGACTTCGATTAACCTCCAGTACGCGGCCTAGAATCTTAAGTCGGTCGCACTCATCACCCACATATTCTTCAGGACGGTAAGCGGAGTTCTCAGATGAGACGAGTAATCCGTTTTTAATCTTAGAAAGGTACTTGATGCGGTACTCACCGTCAATGGTGAGTACATAAATTCCACCGTCAGAGATATGAACGCAACCGGGCCGAGTCTCGGTGAAGCTTTCAAAGAGGATGGTGTCTCCATTTTGAAGCTCCGGTTCCATCGAATTTCCGCAGACTTTCGCTCTTTTGCATTGACTCGGTAGCAGATGCCTCTTCTGGAAGAATGACTCCCGGTACCAGCAATCTTCACTGTCGTGTATCAATTCCCAGGTGGGCTCACTGCCGGAACCCGCTGAAAATTCAAGTCTGTATTCGGGAATTGCGACGAATCCGTCAGGAATTTTATCGCCAACGCCGTATGACAGAACTTGTGCAGTCTTCTCTCCCTCACCGGTTTGAAGCCAACGTTGAGAGACGCCAAAAAACTCTGCGACTTTACGCAGATTGCTGTCAAAGATCTTGCCGGATTTCGTCCATTGATTAACGGCAGACGTGGATACCCCGCAGTAGCGGGCAAGGGCTGCTTGAGTCTTGCCAGTGCTTTTATCGAAGAGCGATGCAAGACGAGCTGAAAGTGTGCTGTCTACTGGTGCCATTTATTGCTTACTCCTGTTAAGCGAGCTTACATCTTTATGCCTCCGGGTTAATTTGACGCAACAATTAAGATAGCTTAGTATATTGCTTAAAATGACTTAGCGAAATTGCCATTTTTAAGCATGAACACTTTAAGAGAAATTAAGAGAACTTCACCTGAGCAGTCGTGTCTGTATATCGACCAGATGGGAGGCACAGGTGCTGTCAGTCGCATTTGCGAAGTTTCGTCCGCAGCGGTTAGCCAGTGGCGCCGATACGGCATTCCCCATGCACGCCTGCAGTTCCTGCGAGAGAGGTTGAAGAATCAGAAACTTCTAGAACAAGCACAGGCGCTCATAGCTGAAGTCAAATAAAGGGACTGGATGTGAGCATGCTTGCCCTCAATTACGTGAAAAAGAATCTCCGTGCCGGCGGTTTCGCTCAGGCTGTTCTTGCCTATTTGGCTGACTGCATGAACGAAGCCGACGGAAAGTGCTTTCCTTCACGCGAAACGATTGCTGAGTACTTCTCATCTGAAGATGACCCATGCACTGTAAAACGCGTAGATCGAGCACTCGCGCGATTGCGTGAACTGGGTTTCATTAAATCAGAGTGCGTGCCGCACAGGAAGCAACCCGCTAAGGGTATTGAGGGTGGATGGCACAACGAATATAGCTTTCCAGGGCTTTCAGGGGCCGCTCCCAAAACAGACGCTACCCATCGCAATGGGGTTGACCCCATAGCGGGGGTAAGCCCCACCGTGGAAAGGGGTAGCCCCCAAATTGGACAAGGGGTAGCCCCCACCGTGGAAAGTGGTAGCCCCCACCGTGGGGTCGAGAAACAGAAAGAAACAGAAGTTAAACAGAAGAGAAACAGTAGTAGCGCACACACATGCGAAGAACCTCCGTTTGATGACGATCTCTTTGACGAAGCAATACGAGTTGTCGAAACCGAAACAGCTTCTGAAAGTCCTCCTGAGAAAAAACAGAAGAAGCCACGAAAGGCTCGCACTTCGTTTGCGACTGTCGAGAGGCCTGACGATCTTCCCGAGCAACTTTGGCAGGACTGGCTAGAGCTCCGGAAAGCAAAGCGAGCTCCCCTCAACACCACAACCATCAACACATTCCGAGCCGAAGCTCAAAAGGCCGGCATCTCTTTTGAAGAAGCTGTTTCTTTCTCAGTCGCTAACGGATATCAAGGCTTTAAGGCTGATTGGTACAGAAAAAATGCAAGCACTTTCACAAATGGTCGGCCGCATCAAGGCTATGCGGGCTTCGGCGCAAGAAACACAGCAGAAATCGACTACACCGCAGGAATCGACTGACTCGAGATTTCAGAGCGAATGGAGCGAGTGTCCGCGTCATGGTCGATATCGTAGTTATTGGGTCGATGACGCAGGCGTGTTTCACTTCGCCGCATGTCCTGAGTGCACTCGTCAAAAGTTCCTCGCGCAGCACTTTGCACTTGAAATCCCTCCGCGATTCCAAGGCATGACTGTGACTTCCTGGCAGACCTTCAACACCAAGATGGAGGAGGTCAAGAACGCAGTTCTTGCTTGGGGTGAAGACATTGAGACAAGCGTAAAGCGCGGAAAGTCGCTCATCTTCGTCGGTAAGACTGGTGCCGGGAAAACTCATCTCGGGATGGCCATCGTGATGGGAGCCCTGCGCAAAGGGTTCGTCGCAAAGATCGTCGATTGCGGATTGCTTCTTTCCGAGATTTATGACTCTTACGGGAAGGATGAAGAAGGGCGCCCGAAGGGCGATACGTCGAATCTCATTCGCGCCTATATCGACCTAGACGTGCTCGTGATTGATGAGATCGGTCGAAGTCCCATCTCGGCGCATGGTACAGATCGTCTTTTCGAAATCATCGACGGGCGCTACAAGCGTTGCCGCCCGACCATCGTGATCTCGAATCTGCCTCTCGCAAGCTCCAATGGCGCGTCACTCACAAGTGTTCTCAGTGACGCAGCAGTGAGTCGCCTTCGCGACGGCGGAAAGTGTCTCGCTTTCGACTGGCAGGATTATCGAACACGTGCGAAGGAGGAGAAATGACGTCAGCTCTCCTTCTTTGCCGACTTCAACGCCTCGAGGATGTCCGCCGCCTCTCCCACCGAGCCGATGTGCCTCTCGACCAGAAGGTTGATGAATCGCGAGATCACGGCGGGCACTTCCGCGTGCTCCTCCGAGTTGTACGGGAACAGCCCTTCGTGTGCCGCGTCGTTGCCCAACTTTCGCACCGCGTCCCAGATTGGCATCTCGTCGGTTGGCAGTTTCAAATTTTCAATTCGGTCGTAAAGGTTCTTCCCTTCGCCGCCGAGATGATTGACCAACCGTTCAAGGGCTATACGCAGCAGTGCGCATGCAGCCCACGGCGACGCGCCCGCAATCGACTGCGCCTCCAAGAAGGGCTTCTGCACGTCTTCGGGCATGCGCTCCGCAGGTCTGATCCCCGCACTCACCGGCCAGACCAAATCACCGCCCAGCCAGAGGACAACGCCGTCGCAAGCATCGCACCGCGTGATAGCCAACTCATCAAGGTCGTACCACTTCACGAAGTCCGAAGCGCCCACTTCGGCATCGTAATCCAACGGGTCGACCTGACTCCGAATCCGCCTCGGCTGATAAATCACCTTCGCAACTGGAATCGGCTTCGTGGTGCTGTAGACCCCGCAGTGCGGGCAGGTGAATGCTTTTCTCAACTCAGGAATTCCCAATGAAAACGCCTTTCTCGAAAACCGATTGGGTGAACAACCGCAACAAGGCTCTCCTTCGCGCCGGTGAGGGCATTATCGCCGCCCGCCGAAGTCTTGATCAACTAGACGAGGCTCTACAGAACACCGCGATCGGAGTCTTCCCCGAGGTCCCCGCTGTCGTGGACGTCGTGCACCGCCTCCGTGGTGAGATCGATTCCATCCTCATCGGATTCGTCGAGTCTTCAGCTGTCCCGCGTAAGCGCGACGAGGCATTTCATGGAGGGGACTCATGAAAAGGACATTGTTGGTCAAAGACCTTCCTTGGCCGGGAGTCGAGCTTTCACAGAACGGCCGGAGTCATTGGTCGGCAAAAGCGGCTTTAGTGAAGGCTGCGCGGCAGGAAGCATTCGTCAAAGCTAAACAGGAGCTCATGGGACAACCCGCAACGCTCAAGAGCGGAACTCGGTTGAACGTGCAGCTGATCATTCAACCTCCCGATCGCCGGCGCCGTGACGAGTCGAACATGGTTGAACGTTGCAAGTCGTTCTACGACGGAATCGCCGATGCACTTGGATTTGACGATTGTCTTTTCCACCATCGAGAACAGGTATGGCTGAGTCCTAAGAAGCCGGGAACGATTGTGATCGCAATTGACTGGGAGGAAGAATGACTGACGACGAACTTGAAGACTATTTAGTCAACTGGGGGAGATGGAGTCGAGAAAGCAGAGGTCCTGGAAGATCCCCTATGGCTCGCCTAATAGCTGAGGCCGGGGCTATGAGCGGCATTTTCGGAAGTGACTCTCCCGTTGATATCGCTAAGGCAGTTCAAGTCAATCGTGCCTGGCAAGGAATGCCGTGCACTACGCATTCTGACAGGTGCATTAAGGCGCTCATAGCTGCGCTCTATGCATATCCAGTCTCCCGAGAGCATATGCTGTCCTTGATATGGCGCCATTTCAAACTGCGCATGCGCTATCGTGACGTGGATAACTTTCTTACACGTGGACGCACGGTCATTCGCAACCGACTTGAAAAAATTCTGCATCGTCCTCTATAATTGCTCAAAATTTATATACCGTCTCAGACGCGAAAGACTTGCTCTGGAGGAGCGGTCTTTTTGCGCCCAGAGAAAGTAGAAGAAGGCCCGGCTCGATTGAGATTGAGTGCGGGCTTTTTGCTATTTGGGTTTTGGCTAAATCTTTGATGCCTTCCATGTAATGCCTCTCATGACGTTTTGCAAACACCCCGGTTGTCGGCGCTCTGTACCGCGTGGTGTTGATTTTTGTGGACAGCATAAAAGCGATGCTGAAAAGCATGCCGCTGCAGCTCGTAAAGCTCGAGAGGCGCGTAGGACCGCTTTTAAGGGTTCTTCTGCAAAACGGGGGTATGGCTATCGATGGCAGAAGCTTCGTAATCGCTTTATTGCGCAGCACCCTTTCTGCGAGCAGTGCATGAAGCAAGGGCGCCTCACACTTGCAACGGATGTCGATCACATCAAGCCACACCGTGGCGATCCGATCCTTCTCTTTGATGAGGAAAACCTGCAAGCCCTCTGCCACGCTTGTCACTCGCGAAAGACGGCCTCTGAGGATGGCGGCTTTGGCAACGGGAGAAAATAAGGTTTGGGAATGATGTGAAAAAAGTGGACCGTCCAGCGAATGAGATGGTGGTTCCGGTCGAAATTAATCTCGATATGGCGCCGAACAAAGCGCACTTTCTATCGCTGTGGTCAAGAACCCGCTTAAATTTTTTTGAAGTCGATATTGCGGGCGCCATTTCCCGGTTTGAATGCACCGGCCTGCGCCGTTTTATTGATGGGACGTCTGTTAAACAGTTCTATGGCTTTGTAAAGGGGAAGGAAAAGCACACTTCCCCTGAATGGCCGCGAGTTGTTTTCGAAGTTGGGCCTTTGATCTCGCTCAATAGGCCATTTGTTAAGAGTGATGCGGCTGTGGTTTAGCGTTTTTTAGAGAATTTTGTATTTATCTCTTTTATTTTCGCCGGTGTTGTGACCAGATAAAACACGACCTGATTAATGAACTCTGAAAGGGCCTCGGCCGTCTCTTGTGGATTGAGCTTGGATTTGTCCAGTGATTCCAATGTACCTGCGTGGACAAACTCATTACCTGCTAGTCGGCACGCGTCCATCAGGGCTTTCACTGGGGTCCCATCCGAGGCAGCTTTCTTGATCTTATCCGCAAGCCTGTCATCTTTGAAATCGAGCTCGGTCAACAGTTGCTCTAAGCAAAGACGGAGAAGCATGCAGGCTCCCCGTGGTGATTTGCCAAGAATACTTTGCGCCTCAAGGAATGTCTTTTTGGCTTCAGGGGTCATATCGGCATTCGGAGACATTCCCGGCATTTCAGGAAAGACCATTTTTCGATCCACCCACACGGTCAATTTCTCGCAGTCGTGACATTGCCCAACTCCAATCGTTTCCAAGGGGAATAGGTCTGACCAGCAATCGCCCACTTGCACTGGTCGTCTGGCATGAACTCCGGACCATGATATTTCAGCTTGGGTTCCGCAGTGCGGGCAGGTGAACGAAGAGGCTCTGAATATTGGTGTCTTATGTGCCATAGGGTAAACATCATGGATGTAAAAAACAAAACCATCAAGATTGCCGAGGTCTTCTGCAGTATTGACAAGGCCAGGTCCATTTTAAATGCCATTGAAAAACAGGCTGAGGCATATGCTGCAGGTGGCTCTTGCGACCTCCAAGGTCTTGTTGATCTCTGTCTAAAACTCAAGGAAGAGCGTGAGCGCATCCTAGTTTCCTTCATTGAATCTGCGGCTGCTGTACCGGCCAATGGAAAAACGGACGAATAAGAACACCTCACGCTTGCTGCGGACGTTGATCACATCAAGCAAAAACTGAGTAGATCATTTTGAAAGTTGGCTATCAGGGACCATATTTATCTCCTGGGTGGGGGCGGGTCAAAAGTTTCGGCATATTTGATTGTAGACCGCGCCCCTACCTAAATTTTTACGCATGCAAAATCGATAGGTTTCAGCTATGGGACGACCGAGGAAACCGGACGCCGAGAAAAAAGCGCTCGGAACTTTTCAGCCGTGTCGTTCACTAGAAGTGCAAGCCAAAACGAACACGGAACTTTCTTCTCAACCACCGAAATGTTTGACGAAGGAAGCACGTGAGGCGTGGAGGATCGCTGTCGAAAATGCGCCGAAAGGTCTATTGGCGGTTACCGATTTCACCGTACTCGAAAGATGGGCGCGAAATTACGCGCTCTATCGCAAGCTCGCTAAAGCTGTTGACCACGACGGCACGACGATCGTCACAGAGAAAGCTGACGGTACCGTACGGCGTGAATTGAATCCTGATGCAAAGCTACTTGTTCAGATTCAGACAGTCTTACTTGCTTGCGAAAGGGAGCTCGGTTTTACGCCTTCTTCGCGCGCGCGCGTGAACGTTGCGACAAAAGATGAACCAGTGAACGAATTCGATGGTTTCTAAGAATTACTGTGGTATCGCTCGCCAGTACATGGAGGGCGTGCTTTCTGGAGTGATCGTTGCATGCGAGTGGGTCAAGCTTGCGTGTCAACGCCAAAAAGAAGACCTGGAGCGATTTGCAGCTTCAGGTCTTTACATTTTCAATGAAGCTAAGGGAAACGAAGTTTGTCGGTTCATTGAGCTCCTGACACACACTAAGGGCGCGCTCGCTGGGAAAAGAATCGTGCTCGAGCCTTGGCAGATCTTCATCCTGACGACAAGTTTCGGATGGCGTCGACGTGCTGATGGCGGTCGTCGATTTCGGCGCGTCTACATTGAAGTGCCACGGGGGAACGGGAAAGCGCTTGCGCTTGACACCCTCATCCCGACGCCCTCCGGCTTCATCCCCATGGGGGATCTGAAGGTGGGGGATTTCGTATACGGATCTGACGGCAGGCCGTGCCGCATCGTTGCGGCTACTGACGTCATGCATGGCAGGCCATGCTTCGAGGTGGAATTCAACACCGGCGAAGTCATAGTTGCGGATGCGGACCACCAGTGGGTGACCGACGCGCGCAGGGACCGAGACCGCCTGAAGGGGCGCGGCGGGAAAACCGCCGGGCCCAAACCTTCCGTGAAGACAACAGAAGAGATTTCGCGCACGCTTTTTTGCCGAGGCGATCGGAACCATCGGATCAGGGTGGCTCGTCCGGCGGAGGGGGTTCGCAAGGAGTTCGAGCTAGATCCGTACTTGCTTGGCCTTTGGTTGGGCGACGGCACCACGCACCATTCGGGATTTACTTGTGCCGACGCGGAGACGATTGAGCGAATCCGAAGCTACGGCTTCGAGGTGCGCGACGCCTCGACCCAAACAACCCCTTATGCCTGTCGGATCACCGACGGATCGAAGGGTCTTTATGCCAACGACAAGTCCTTCTACAAAAGGCTTCAGCGGGCGGGGGTTCTACACCGGAAGCACATTCCTTCGGCCTATATGAACGCCTCCGCTGCGCAGCGGTTGGCGCTGCTTCAGGGATTGATGGACACTGACGGCTCTATCAGCAAAGGGCAAGGGCAGTGCGAGTTCGTTCAGAAAAACGCGGAGCTTGCTCGCCAGGCCTACGAGCTCATCGCAAGTCTGGGGATGCGCCCTCGGATTCTGGCGAAGCGGGCGAAGATAGGCGACAAGGACTGCGGGATCGTGTATCGAATCTTCTTCCACGCCTATCGCGACATGCCGGTCTTCAAGCTGAGCCGGAAGCTCAACAGAATGAGGGCCCGCCCAGAAAAGCGCGGCCTCCAGGGGTATCGGCAGATCGTCAGGTGTGACCCAACCGCGTCCGTACCGGTTCGGTGCATTGAGGTTGACTCGCCCGACCACTGCTATCTTGCGAGCGAAGGGCACATCATCACGCACAACTCCTCGCTCTCTTCCGGCGTCGGCCTCTATTGTCTTGTTGCCGATAAAGAACCTGGTGCAGAGGTCTACAGTTTCGCGACAACGCGTGATCAGGCGAAGATCGTCTTCGGTGACGCGAAGCAGATGGCCAAACAAAACGAGCCGCTGCGCCAACGCTTCGGTTTGGAAGTTTTGGCCAATGCCCTTTATGTTCCATCGACAAACTCTACTTTTCAAGCCAAGAGTGCGGAAGGATCAACGCTGGACGGCTTAAACACTCACTTGGCGGTCATTGATGAGTTGCATGCTCACAAGACACGTGATGTCTATGACGTAGTGGAAACGTCCTTAGGCAAGCGCCTGAACTCGTTGCTTTGGGTCATTACGACTGCCGGCTTTGATACTTCGGGTATCTGCTACGAAGTGCGCATGATGGTCACACGAGTGCTAGGAAAAGAGATCAGTGATGAGACTCAGTTTGGAATCATCTATGGTCTTGATGACGGTGACGATTGGACTACTGAGGAAGCGCTCATGAAGGCGAACCCGAATTGGGGCGTCTCAGTAATGCCAGAGATGGTTCTGTCGCTGCAAAAGAAAGCAATAGCGCTGCCATCGGCGATGAACAACTTCAAAACAAAGCATCTCAATGTATGGTGCTCCGCTTCAACAGCATGGATGGATATGCAGGCGTGGAAACGCTGTGAAGTGCCAGAGATGTCCATCACGGACTTCGAGGGGCGTAAGTGCTTTATCGGCCTTGACCTTGGCTCGAAATCTGACTTGACTGCGAAGGTCTTGATTTTCCCCGGCGAAGATGATGAGGGCCGTACGACCTACGCCGTCTTCTGTCAGTGTTATCTGCCGCGTCGCGCAGTTGAACAGTCCACAAACTCTCAGTACGTGGGGTGGGCTGAAGAGGGTTATCTGATCGTTACAGAAGGTGCGATGACCGACTTCAACGTGGTTGAGGAGGATTTGCGACTTGATCTCTCTCGATATGAGGTCAGTGCCATTGTTTATGACCCGTGGCAGGCAACTCAGCTTGCTACATCGCTCGCAGAGGACGATGCGCCGATGATCGAGTGCCGGAATACCGTGCAGAACATGTCGGACCCGATGAAATCACTCGAAGCACTTGTTCTCGATCACCGTATTTGCCACGACGGTAACCCGGTGCTCACTTGGATGATGGGCAACGTTGTTGCGAAGGTTGACGCGAAGGACAACATCTTCCCGCGCAAGGAGCGCTACGAAGAGAAGATCGATGGTGTGGTTGCGCTCATTATGGGACTCGGCAACGCAATCGTTGATGACAACGACCGATGGGCTGGCTTTGTAGAGTCGTCCGATCAAACCTTTTTTTCATGGTGACTTAGATGTTCGTTCGCCGGTTGGTCAACTGGATCACGAGTTGGGGAGGTCCGCTCGGGACTGCATCAGGGATGCAGGTGCCGCTACCTCTCGCGCCGGTGATTGATCAGACGCGAGAGATTTCGTCAGATGTTGCACTGCAAATTTCTGCGGTGTATGCGTGTGTTGAGCTTTTGGCGAACACAATTGGGACGTTGCCACTCTTTGTCTACGCAGACGAAGGTGGAGGTCGTGTACCGGCTCGCAGCAGTCGCCTATGGATGCTCCTTCATGAGCGTCCAAATGCATGGATGACACCATCTGAGTTCTACTCTGCGATGACCGTTAACCGTTTACTTAGAGGAAATGCATACGCACGTATTGAGCGTGACAGTTCCGGAGAACCCATTGCGCTCATTCCGGTGTCTCCAGATCAGATGGAAGTTTCTGTCGTGGGGGGAGGAGAGGTCTACACCTACTATCAGGACGGCGCGATTTCGGTCTGGGCGCCTGAAAACGTCATTCATTGGAAGGGTATTGGCAACGGGTTCATGGGGCTCTCAAAGCTCGAGTTCATGCGAGCTTCGATGAACGAAGCTGTGCATGCACAGGAGAATGCAAATGCACTCTTTGGGAAAGGCAGCAAGCCGACTGGCGTTCTGTATACCGACAGTGCTCTCAACGAGAATCAGCTGAAGAATCTGATGAGTCGCTTCAAGGTGCAGATGACATCGAGCACTGGCGGCCTGATCATCGCCGATCGCGGTCTGAAGTACACACAGATGTCGCTTTCGCCGGCGGACGCTCAGCTTCTTGAGACGAGACGTTTCACGGTAGAGGAAATCTGTCGTTGGTTTGGGGTGCCGAGTGTGCTTGTAGGAGCGAGTGGTGTAACCACGTGGGGCTCTGGAATTGAGCAGATCACGAAAGGTTTTCACACATACACCATTGGGCCGCTCTGTAAGCAGCTCGAGCAGGCTCTTGAGCGTCGGTTGATCGGAGTCGATCAAACAGAACTCACAATCGAGTTCAAGACTGACGCCTTCCTTCGCACAGATCAACAGACACGTGCGGCTTTCTACTCTCAGATGGCCCAAAACGGCGTGATGAGCCGTAACGAGATTCGGAAGCTGGAGAATCTACCGCCTGTACCAGGCGGTGACGATCTCACAGCTCAGAGTAACTTGGTGCCGCTGCATCGACTTGGAAAGGTGCAGCCGGCCAATTCGCCTGTAAATGGCGAACCTGTGAGGCAGTGATGGCAGTGCAGTACAAAAGCATCCCGCTTCAGGATGTTGAGCTAAAAATGATGGAAGGGAGCACGAGGAAGTTCCGTGGCTACGCTTCTGTCTTCAACGGCAAAGATAGTTATGGCGACGTGATTCTTCCCGGTGCCTATAAGAAGTCTCTTGAGACCTACGGTATGCCGAAGATGTTCTTCGGGCATCGGTGGGACTTGCCGATCGGCAAGTGGACGTTTGCGGCCGAGGACGAGAAAGGCCTTCTCGTCGAGGGTGAGCTTACGCCGGGCAATCCACAGTCTGATGCCGTGCTCGCAGCTCTCAAGCATGGAACGGTTGATGGACTTTCTGTTGGCTTCTCTTCTCGTGGTGCTGAATGCCGAGAGCTTGATGGTGGCGGGCGTGAGTATAAGTCGATCGGGCGGCTCCTCGAAATTTCGATCGTGAGCTACCCCGCAGACGATGCGGCGCGCATCACTGATGTTAGGTCCGAAGACCTCGACGAAATTGACTCTATTCGAAATCTAGAGAACTTCCTGCGGGATGCAGGCGGTTTCTCGAAGTCGATGGCGACGGCAATCGTCGCTAAATCCCGGAAACTTTTCTTGGATCAGCGGGAGGCTGAGGCCGAAGAGAAGGCATCCAAAGACCTACTCGAGCGACTCAAGAAGCTCGAGGAATCCATCTAGCAAGGAACCGAAAATGGAAACGAAGGACATCATGGAGGCCATCGACCGCATCGAAGAAAAGATGGCAGCTACCTCCGAATCGAACAAAGCTGAGCTCAAGCGTCTCGGTGAAGAACAGACGAAGCTTGCGCGACAGTTGCTTGACGTGCAACAGAAGGGCGTTAAGGTGCAAGAGGCCGTCCGCATGAAGTCGGCCGGTGAAATGTTCGTCGAAAGTGAGAACTTTAAGGCGATGGTTACTGGTCGTGCTGGCCGTGCTCGTTTTGATATTGACGAACAGGTTGATACGAAGGCTGAGGCACAGAATCCGATCACCACCCCGGCCGGCGGCGTCGTTCAGGCTTACCGCCGCCCCGGAATTCTTGCCGGTGCGTACCGTCCGCTCACAATCGAATCGCTCTTCCCGACGATTCCGATCACCACCAATGCGTACGAGTACGTGATGGAAGACGAGACGAAGCTCGTAAATGGCGCGGCCTTCGTCCCTGAAGGTGGTCAGAAGCCCTTCGGCTCGACTGGATACGCCCTCAAGCAGGGCACGATCCAGACGATCGCGCATATGGCTCGCGTTTCGAAGCAGCTGATGGCTGACGGACCCGCGCTCGCCGCGTACATCAATCAGCGACTTGTTTACGGTGTTGATCTAGTCGTCGAAGACGAACTTGTTTCCGGCGACGGCTCGACGAATCACTTGCTTGGCATTTTTGCTGCCGGACAGTACACGCCGCATGACGCGACGACCGACGATCTTCCCGCGAAGAGCGCGACGCTGTTTGATCTTATCCTTCACGCGAAGACGAAGGTTGAACAGGCCTTCTTCCGTCCGAACGTGATTCTTCTGAATCCGGTCGACTGGTCGCGGTTGCAGATGGAGAAGAACAGCTCGGGCGACTACTATCTCGGTCATCCAGCCTCAATTGCTCCGAAGGCGCTCTGGGGCCTGCCGATCTGGCCGACGCCGGCAATCCCGCAGAAGAAGTTCCTCGTTGGCGACTTCACGCAGGCCGCCACGCTTTGGCCGCGCCAGGGCATGACTGTCGAGATGTTCGAACAGGACAT
>UMFM01026176.1_pt1 | contig 36177 bp, 30 predicted proteins | sample 1965011 | NCBI WGS metagenome assembly UMFM01 (sample SAMEA4836046, study PRJEB28245) | human gut metagenome | biome: gut microbiome; material: fecal sample | place: Denmark | collected 2008 | reverse complement strand
CGAGGAAAAGGCCCATCGTGCCGAGTTCGACACCCTCGCGCGCCCACTCATGTTTACCGGCGAGGCCATGTTCCCGTGGATGTTTGAGCAGATGCCCGAGCTCAAGCCCTTCAAGCCCGCCATGGACCTGCTGATGGAGGACACCAGCTGGGACAAGATTTACGACCCGCAGCGCCTGGCCTGCAACGAGGTGCCGCTCCAAGCCGCGGTGTATTTCGACGACATGTACGTGGATTCGGGCCTGCAGCTCGACACGCTCAGCCGCGTGGGCAACTCACATGCCTGGGTGACGAACGAGTTCGAGCACGACGGCCTGCACGGCAGTGTGGTATTCAAGCACCTCTTCGACGAGGCCCTCAACCGCGGAGACCTGCGCCAGATCTTCTAGCAAAGGAGTGTCCCCCATCAGCCGGCACATAAGAAACGTCCCCAAGTGCCGGCACGAGAAAGACAGCGCTGCGGGAAACGATCCGCAGCGCTGTCTTTCTTTATGCAAAGACGATCAAGTTGTCTCGGTGGATCGCGGGCTTCTCGGCCAAGTCTGCCAGCAAGCGGTTGCCGGCAATCTGGTCCTGGCGGCGTCCGGCTGCAAGCTCCAGCACGTCCGAATCGGCCTCGGCGATACCGCGGGCGACAACCATACCGCTCGGGTCGCACACGTCGAGCACATCGCCCTCGGCAAACGTGCCATCGACCTCGCGAATACCCACCGCAAGCAGGGAAGAACCGCGGCTGACCAGCGCCTTCGCGGCGCCGTCATCGACCGTCACCGAGCCATGCGCCTTGTCGCCCAGTGCAATCCACAGCTTGCGGGGCGCAATGTCCAGGCGCTCCGCCGGCGGATCGAACAGCGTACCCACGCTCTCGCCGCGGGCAAGGCGCACGAGTGCATCGGGCTCCTCGCCCGAGCAAATCACGCTCTGAATGCCTGCCGTCATCAGGATGCGGCTCGCGCGGATCTTGGTAATCATGCCGCCTGTGCCAACCGATGTGGAAGAATCGCCCGCCGAGGCGATGATCTTGGCATCGATCCTATGCACGACCGGAACGAACTCGGCCGTGGGGTCCTCGTGCGGATTGGCGGTATAGAGGCCATCGATGTCCGAGAGCGTCACGCACAGGTCGGCAGAAACCAGGCAGCCCACGAGCGCCGCCAGCGTGTCGTTGTCGCCAAACTTGATCTCGTCGACGGTAACGGTGTCGTTCTCGTTGACGACCGGCACCACGCCCAGTTCCACCAGACGCAGCAGCGCGTCGCGCGCGTGCAGATAGGACGTGCGACGGGCCGTGTCGTGACGCGTGAGCAGCACGAGCGAGGTAAGCAGGTCGCGCGCATGGAACTCCTCGTCGTAGGCCGACGAGATGATGCACTGACCGGCCGAGGCGCAGGCCTGCAGGCTCGGCAGGTCACCGACCGGTTTGCGGTCAAAGCCCAGCACGGGATAGCCACAGGCAATGGCGCCCGAACTCACCACGACCAGACGCCAGCCGAGCTTGCGCAGGGCAGCAGCCTGATCGGCGAGCCCGCCGATAAAGGCGCGGTTGACCTTGCCATCGGCGCCCACCACCGTGGACGAACCGATCTTTACCACCATCGTTTTATAAGAAGTCGTCATACGTCAAACCAATCAACTGTTGAGGGTTCGGGCGAGCTGACGGCCGAGGGAACGTAATTCCACCCTACACCCAAGAAAATTAGCGAGCCCAGGGGAAGGCAGAAGCCGCGGCCATGTTCTTGCGCACGAGCTCGTCGCGCACCTGCGCCAGGCCCTGCTCCATGCCCACCACATAGGTCTGCGGGTACAGGAAGCGCTTGTAGACCGGATCCAGATGGTCCAGCGCCCAAGCGCAACGCTCGCGTGCGGCCTCGATGCTCTCGCGCGGGGCAACAGCGCTGCCATCGCGCACGATCGGCGCCAGCAGCTCGCGATACTCAAGCTCGGACACGTCGGTCACTAGAGCGGCATCGTTCACGGCCACGAGGGTATTGCCGCGCGCGGCGCCCTCCCCCGCCAGATGGTCCTCGTCATAGATCATGTCGCAGACCGGGCCGCCAAAGCCGTCGTAATAGCGGCGCACGCGCTGCACGCCTGGAATCGTGCGCTTGTAGGGCTGCTCGGAGAGCTTGACCACCGGAGTCCACGGGTCCGCCTCGCTCGCACGGCGGGCGGAAAGCTTGTACACGCCGCCCAGCGCCGGTTGGTCGTAGCAGGTCGCGAGCTTGGTGCCCACGCCAAAGCTATCGATGGGCGCACCCTGGTCGAGGAGCGACTGAATCGTGTATTCATCCAGATCGTTGGAAACCGAGATCCCCACATAGGGCAGGCCCTCGGCATCAAAACGGCCGCGGACATACTTGGACAGCTTGGCGAGGTCGCCGGAATCGATGCGAATGGCCGACAGGCGCTCGCCCACCGCCTCCATCTCCTTGGCAACCGTAATGGCATGCTCGCAGCCCTCGCGCACGTCGTAGGTGTCGATAAGCAGCGTGCAGTTCTTGGGGCTCGACTTGGCAAAGGCGCGGAAGGCCTCGAGCTCGGAATCGAAGCTCATCACCCAGCTGTGCGCATGCGTGCCAAAGACGGGAATACCGTAGCGGCGACCGGCGAGCACATTGGACGTAGAGGAACAGCCGGCAACGTAGCTCGCGCGCGCGACGGCCAGACCGCCATCGGGACCCTGGGCGCGGCGCAGGCCAAACTCGGCCACGGGACGGCCGTCCGCCGCCAGCACCACGCGCGCCGTCTTGGTGGCGACAAGCGTCTGGAAGCCGACAATGTTGAGCAGCGCCGTCTCGAGCAGCTGGCACTCCAGCGCGGGGCCGGTGACGCGCACCATGGGCTCGCGCGGAAAGACGAGCTCGCCCTCGGGGACGGCGTCGATGTTTACATGCGCACGAAAATCGCGCAGGTAGTCGAGGAATTCAGGCTTGAACATCGCACCGCCGGCCGGGGCCTGGAGCGAGGCGAGGTAGTCGATATCCTCGGGCGTAAAGCGCAGGTTCTCGACCAGCTCGGGCAGCTCGGCGGTGCCGCACATGACGGCATAGGCGCTGCCAAACGGATGGTCACGGTAAAACGCCGTAAAACAGCCCTGCTCATTGGCCTTGCCGCTCTCCCACAGGCCCTGGGCCATAGTGAGCTCGTACAGATCGGTGAGCATTGCGATGTCGGTGGGATGCGAGATGTCGGTCAAAGCCATGGGGCGACCTTTCGAATGCGTTGTGCAGAGGTTGAGGGTTGGACGAGAGCAGAGCATGCGGACATGACGCCCGATGCAAATCGGTTAGAGCAGGCCCATGCTGGTCATGATCGTGTAGCCCATAAAGACGACAAACGCGACCAAGGCGAGCGCGATGATGATCTTTTGAGCCGGGGCCATACCGGGGATCTCGCCCTCGGCCGTGGGCTCCTTGGAAGTGACCATGCGCTGGGCAAACGTCATCTCGTCACGGCTCGGCTTGGAATCGACGGGCTTGGGACAAGTGGCTTTCTTAGGCTGAGGCTTGGGTGCAGCAGGCGCAGGCTTCGCAGCGGCGGGCCTGGGCGCGGGCGCGGGCTTGCGCTCGGATGCGGCGCTCGCGGCAGCCTCCTCGGCCTTCGCATGCTCAGCACGCAGGGCGGCCAGCTCCTCACGCTCGCGACGGGCCTCTTCCTGGGCCTCGCGGCGGGCCTTCTCAGCGCGGAGCTCTTCCAACTCGGCGCGCTCCTCGTCGGACAATGGTTGGGAATCAAGCTCGGCCATGGTGCAGCCCTTTCTTTCAAAAAAAGCCGCCGACACAATGTCGACGGCTTATCAAATCCAAGGGTGGAGACGAAGGGAGTCGAACCCTCGGCCTCTGCCATGCGACGGCAGCGCTCTCCCAACTGAGCTACGTCCCCAGGACAAGTTGATATTTTACCTACGGCTCGCCAGCTGTCAACGCCCAATACCCAGTCTTTTTGGGACGGGGCTTTTTTGACTACTTTTCGGATGGCAGCTCGACCCCCACCGGGAGCAGTCTTTTTGGGACGGGGCTATTTTAGCTACCCAGGCAGATAGCGAAAACGATTTGGACGATTAACGGCAGGGGCAGCTAAAATAGCCCCGTCCCAAAAAGACTGCTCAAAAGAGCTACTTTGCGCTGGTGAGGACGCCGGTGGTGTCGAACGCTGGGGTAAAGCTCTCGTCTACCGCGCCGCCCTCTTGCCAGAACATCGTCGTAAAGCCCAGGTCGTCGGCATGGTCGAGCACCCGCTCGTACTCCTCGCGCGTCACGGCTCGCGCCAAGTCGCCGCCCTGCTCGCGCATGAGCGCATTGGGCGTGTACTGGCTCATGACCGAGATCGGCACATCACCCACCGTCTGCCACACCAGGTCTAGCACGCGACACGAATCGTCCGCATGCCCCGGCAACACCAGGTGACGCACGATCATGCCACGCTTCATGAGCCCGTCCTCGTCCACCAGCTCTCCCCCACGGCGCTCAATCTCGCGCGCCATTTGCGCCAAACCCGACACGGCCACACGCGGGTAGTCCTTAATGTGGGAGAGCGACTGCGCAAGCCCCGCATCGGCATATTTAAAGTCGGTAAGCCACACATCGACCAGATCGCCGAGCGCCGCCACGGCACTCACGCGCTCATAACCGCTTGTGTTGTAGACGATTGGGATGACCAGCCCGCGCGCCCGTGCCGCGGAAATCGCAGCCGGCAACAGGTGCGCGTAGTGCGTCGCCGTCACCAAGTTAATATTGTTTGCACCCTGGTCCTGAAGCTCCAACATAATCTCGACCAGGCGCTCGGGCATAATCTCAAGCCCAAAATTGCCCGTCGAGATCTCGTGGTTCTGGCAATAGACGCATTTGAGCGAGCAGCCGCTAAAGAAGATCGTGCCCGAACCGGCCTCGCCCGAGATAGGCGGCTCCTCCCACATATGAAGCGCCGCGCGGGCCACCTTGAGCGTGTCGTTAGCACCGCATACGCCGCGCGCACCCTCATCGCGCGCCGCACCGCAACGGCGCGGACACAAATGGCAGGCGGGCGAAAAAAGTTCGGTCAACGACGTCGGCATAAAAACATGCTCCAAAACAACGATTCAGCAGGTCAAACGCAAAAGGACTAACCGCACAGACAGCTCGAGCCCAAGGCGCCGTAATCGTCCGACACGATTTTTGTAATGTCAAGACTGGAATCGATAAAGTGCCGCTTTATGATGTAGGTATTCCGCCCCCCGCGGAGCAACTGGGTGAACCGTCGCGTTTATTTAGGGAGCCCACACAGTCGTACGTAGTACAGGTATCCTTCGTTGTTAAGGACGCTGGAACGGTCGATGAGGGCACCCACCTGTTTTAGGTGGGTTCATTTTCGTAACGTGGGGGGTGGTTTTCTTTTGCCGTTTTTGCCGAACATCACCGTTGCATAGTCCCTACGGTTCCTTAGGGGCATCCTGCAGAGCCTCGCCACCATCCCAATATCTGGTAAGCACGTGATTATCGATTGGCGCGATTCCCCGCACCCCCTTTGGTCGAGTATCATGGGTCAGCTATACCCTTTGCGGCATGGCATCCTTTGACCTTTTCCTTCGACGCTTGGCGGTTTTTGATACATGGCTTCATCCACGAGCTACATACCGTTCCTTTGCGTGGCAGCCGCGGCATATATCACGACCTTCCTCACGGTGCCCCTGGTTAAACGTCTGGCAATCAAGCTCGACGCCGTTGACTATCCTTCAAAACGCCGTATCAACACCAAGCCCATCCCGCGCTTGGGAGGTACGGCGGTCTTTTTGGGCCTGGTCGTTGCCTGCATCGTTCAGATTATGGGCACCTGGCATCTGGGCTGGCCGCCCGTCTTGGTCCCGCATCCGCGCCTGCACATTAGCTACCCCATGCTGGCGCTTTCTTTTACCGTCATTTTTGCGACCGGCGCGATCGACGACGTCTTCCAGCTTAAGCCCAAGCAAAAGCTCGCCGGCCAGGTCCTCGCCGCGCTCATCGCCTGCGTGGGCGGCCTGCGCATCGGCGTCATCGTCAACCCGGTTGCCCCCGGCGAGATTATGCTCGGCTGGCTTGCCTACCCCATCACCGTGGTCTACCTGGTGGCGTTCACCAACATTATCAACCTTATCGACGGCCTTGATGGCCTGGCCACAGGCATCTGCGGCATCGCATCGTTCACCATGTTTTCGGTCGCCGTGCTCTCGGGCCGCATCGACGCGGCAGCGCTTTCCATCGCGCTCTTTGGCTCGTGCCTCGCCTTCTTGCGCTACAACTTCAACCCCGCGAGCATCTTTCTGGGCGACTCGGGGTCGCTGCTGCTGGGCTTTGCGCTGGGTTCCATTTCGCTGCTTAATGTGAGCCGCACCGCCGCGCTCACCTCGCTTATCATTCCGCTCATCGTTGCCGGTGTGCCCATCATCGACACGTTTAGCGCCATCGTGCGCCGCAAGCGTGCCCACATTAGCATTGGGCAGGCCGACAAAGGCCACATCCACCACCGCCTCATTCAAGAGGGCTATAACCAAAAGCAGGCTGTGCTGCTTATCTATGCCTGGTGTGTCCTGCTTTCGGCCGGTGCGGCCGCCATCAACCAGGTCGAAGTCCCCATGCGCGTGCTCATCTTTACCGTGCTTGGCATTGGCTCGGCAGCCTTCGCCAAGCACCTGCACCTGTTTGAGCCCGTGCTACGCCACCATTACAACAAGCGCACGCACGAAGACGAGCTGATAACCCCCGACGACCCCGCCTTTAAGCAGGAGGAGCAAGCGGCCGAGGAGCGTAAGGAAGAGCGCCACCACAGGCATTGAGCTTTGCTGCAGAAGGTCGCTCTGTTTGCTGTCGGCCGCTCGTGACCGCGCCTCGACCGCCACGCATGCCTCGCCTTACCACCCCCTTGCTCACTTTCGCCCGCCCCTCTCAATAAACGCGTTATCATCTTGACCCATGAACATACGTTAGGAGCAATCATGCCAAACGAGAACAGCTACGAAGTCGCGCTGCAAAAGAGCAACGCCATTCGCGAGGGCCTGGCCAAGACGCCCGAGAAGTTCACCATGCTTACCGGCGACCGCCCCACCGGCCGTCTGCACCTAGGCCACTACTTTGGCACCCTCAAGGGCCGCGTGGAGTTGCAGAATATGGGCGCCAAGACCAACGTGCTCATTGCCGACTACCAGGTCATCACCGACCGCGACACCACCGAGCACATCCAGGACAACGTGTATAACATGGTCATGGACTACCTTGCCTGCGGTATCGACCCCGACAAGACCATGATCTACACGCACTCCGCCGTGCCCGCCGCCAACCAGCTCATGCTGCCGTTCCTGTCGCTGGTCTCCGAGGCCGAGCTGGCGCGCAATCCCACCGTCAAGGCCGAGATGGAGGCCTCGGGCCACGAGCTCACCGGCCTTCTGCTCACCTATCCGGTACACCAGGCCTGCGACATCCTGTTCTGCAAGGGCAACGTCGTGCCCGTCGGCCGCGACCAGCTGCCGCACATCGAGCTCACCCGTACCATCGCCCGCCGCTTTAACAACCGCTACGGCAAGGTGTTCCCCGAGGTCGACGCGCTGCTGTCCGAGACCCCGCTGCTGCCCGGCCTGGACGGCCGCAAGATGAGCAAGAGCTACGGCAACGCCATCAATATCTCGATGACTGCCGAGGAGACGGCCAAGCGCATCAAGAAGAGCCAGACCGACTCCGAACGCATGATTACGTTTGATCCCGAGAACCGCCCCGGCGTGTCCGGCCTGCTTTCGACCGCTGCCATCTGCACCGGCCGTTCCGAGGTCGAGATTGCCGAGGAGATCGGCATGGGCGGCTCTGGCCAACTCAAGAAGTACGTGACCGAGGCCGTCAACGGGTACTTCGCACCGATCCGCGAGCGTCGCCAGCGCTACGAGAACGACCTGGACTATGTGAAGGACGTCCTGCACGAGGGCAACCGTCGCGCCAACGAGATTGCCGAGCAGACGCTGGCAGAGGTTCAGGACGCCATGGGCATGGTGTACTAGTCGAGAGCAATAAACAACACTCAAACTAAACCGCCGCGATTGGCACAATCCTCGTTGCGGCGGTTTTGTTTTCTTCAGAGGTCGGTCGCCGAGATATTCAGCCGCTTGGCAGAACCCCTAAGTCGCAAGCACCTTGAGGCTATATCCTGTTAAGCAATGACACCCTATTGTTTAACATGCGGCAGCTTTTACGGCAGACCCGACCGACCGGAAGGAGTCCCATGAGCTCAGTTGCGTTTTGTACCTGCAACGACCGGAGATGCCCATTTAACCCTGTCAACCACGAGAAGGGCTGCACACCGTGTATCGCTAAGAATCTGCACGAGCACGAGATTCCAACGTGCCTGTTCAACGCGATTTCTCCCGATCGGCTTGAGGCCGATAAAGACGAGTGGTCGTGGCAAGCGTTCGCGCGGCATGTAGAAGCATATCTGGGAAGCGACAGCCCAAGAATCCCCGCAGGCGAAGAAGCGCCGCAGGGATTTACCAAGATCGGTTGCTGTAAGCGGGACTAAAAATCAAAGTTAGTGCCCCCCCCTAAAACCAAACGTCAGTACCTCATTATGGGATAACAGACCTGATGGGTTTGCCCCATGCTTACAGGAAAGCGCCCGCCGACCATGGCAGCCGACGGGCGCTTTCCTGAAGTACACCGTTGAATCGCACAGAGGGGAGGAATGCGAATCAAACTCAACAGGGCAGGCTTTTTCATCGCCTACGGCCTGCTCCGTTGCTGCATACAATATAGTTCACCGTTGTTTACTTTGTAGCATCAATATCCGCCGCCAGACCTTCTCCATAAGTTAACCGCGTTAAACCTGCCAATTAGGGACAGGTTTATTTTGGCAGGTTTTATCTGGGGAAACATCAATGGAGCCAGCGTTCCACCACAAAGAGGACAGGCACCTTTGTGGTGGTCTTGGCCACGGCAGAGCCGCTAGAGCCCTGCTGGCCAACGACAGGCGGCCAAGTCGACGTGCATGGGGTCGACAAACGTCACGCCCTCCCCCAGCAGAAGTTCGCGCTGAGCATCGGGGCCGCCAAACGCAAAGCCCTCGCAAATACTGCCATCGGCAAACACCACACGATGGCAGGGAATCTGACCAGGGCGCGGATTGCTGTGCAGCGCATAGCCCACGTACCGCGCACTTCGTGGACGGCCGGCGAGCAGCGCCACCTGGCCGTACGTGGCAACCATCCCCTCAGGGATCTGCTCGACTACCTCGTACACCCGCTCAAAAAAGCCCTCAGACGCCATCGATGCTCCTTTCCGCCCGCAACAGCATAAATCAAATAATCCCTCGGGGACGGCAGGGTTGCGGATCATTTGCGGCCTCCGTGAGGCCGATGGTCCGCAACCCCGTCATCGCCGAGGGATCACATGGCATGGCAGGTAGCGTTTGCCCAGATAAAACCTGCCAAAATAAACCTGTCCCTTTTTGGCAGGTCGGTTAGTTGGCAGGCTGGAAGAAGGCTACGGCTACGGCACCGGGGCCTACATGGGTGCCGATGGTGGCGCCGATGGTGTGAACGGGCAGCTCGCCCTCGGTGTGGCCAGCCCACAGCGCGGCGCTGTCCTCGATATACTTCTTGAGCACCGCATCCGAAAGGCCCGTATAGCCCAGCGCCAGCGGCATGGAAAAGTCGACGCCGCCCGCCTTTTCGACCTTTTGGTTCAGCAGGTTGCGACCGTTCTTGGAACCGCGCGCCTTGCCCAGCTGCACGATCAGACCGTCCTCGGCAGCCACCACGGGCTTTACGTTGAGCAGCGTACCCACGGCGCCGGCCGCAGCAGACAGGCGACCGCCGCGCACCAGGTACTCCAGCGTCTCGAGCAGGCCGATAACCACCACGCGGTCGCGCACGGCCTCGACCGCCGCCGCGATCTGGGCCGCGCTACGGCCCTCGTCCGCCAAGCGCAGGGCATACTCGACCAGCACGCGCTCGCCCAGGGTGACGTTGTTGCTGTCTACCACGAACACATCGCCGCCCGGTGCCTCGGCAAGTGCGGTACGGGCACTCTGATTGGTGCCGGAAAGCTTAGCGCCCACGGTAATAATCACGGCCTCATCGCCGGCTTCACGAACCTCGGCGATAGCCTGCGAAAACGCGTACGGGTTGACCTGACCGGTCTTGGGCAGTTCATCGCGCTCCACGAGCATCTCGTAAAAGCGCTGGTGATCGATATCGACGCCATCCATGTACACATCGGTACCAAAGGTGACGGACAGTGGCAAAACAGCCAGTGCCGGGTGCTCCGCCGGCGACATATCGCTTGCGGAATCGGTAATAATGCGGACGGACATAGCGAATCCTTTCTTGCGCAGGTCCCGCGCAGGGAATTTTGACAGCAATGCCCCGGCACGGTATACGCGCTCAAACGGGACGATGCAGTTGTTAATGGGAAGCAAATGCCTAGGCGGCCCTACAGCTCGCGCAGGGTGTCGAGAATCGTACGCAACGACGCGTACATCTGCTCGCGCTGCTCCACGCCCATGGCCTTGCCGGTGGCGTCGAGCACCTCGCGAATAATGCAATCGGCCTCATTCATGCTCTCGCCGCCCAACGTGGTCAGGCGAACCGGGGCGCGATACTTAACGGCGGCATCGCCCGAATCGTCGACCTCGACGTAGCCGCCCTCTTCCAGATGCGCCAGCGTGCGCGAGACGGCAGCGCGGGTCACGCCTGCCATGCGGGCGAGGTCGGCACCAGTCAAGCCGTCCTTGCTGCGCTCAAGATAGTACAGGCACATGATATCGGAACCCTTAAGGCCCAGCCTTGCGCCCTCAGATGCCTTAATGCGCTGGATCTCCTTGTAGAGTCCGCTGATCAGTCCGACAAAGTCCTCGAAACGTGTCTCGTCGCTCTGCTGCATGGGAGACGACCGCCTTTCGCTTGCATAATGCTAACGGGTAAACATCTTAGCCGCATGCCCGAACCCCCGTACCCAAATATCGCAATTGTTAACCCATCAACATAAAAACCACCACAAAGGGGACAGCACCTTTGTGGTGGTTTGTGTGATGGTTTGGCCCGAGCTAGAGTTCCACGCGCGGGTTATCGCGGGTCACAAGCGTCTTGACGATAACCGTCGCTCCCAGATAGCGCTCAAGCAGCTCGGCTAAGCGATCGATCGCGGCCTGACAGTCCCCCATTCGCTCGGGCTCAACACACTCAATCGCCAGGAACGCATCGGCAGAATCGTCGGACAGAGCCGTTCGAACGCCGTCGCGCCAGTTCCAGCAGCGGCACACGGCGCCCGCATCATCGATGTAGGCGAGCTCGCCAGGCAGTGTCGGATCATCTGCCTCCTCGCCAAGCGGCAGGAACGCATCGCCACCGTCGGTCACCTTCAAGCGAAGGTCTCCCTCAATCGCGTGCAAATCCTCGCCTCCCACGGGCAGCGCGTAGGTCAGCGACACCGTGTTGTAAATATCCACCGCCGGTGTGATATGACCGACCGGCTTGCCCTTGAGCACGCGCTTGAGCAGGTTCTCGATTGAGCAACGCGCGCCCTTTTTGGTCTTGAACAGACGATAGGCCTCGCGCCATGCCTTGACCGGTGCGTTCTCGCTGATAGTATCGCTGGTCAGATGACGCTCCGCATCGATATTGGCGCGATCGAGCAGCGCCGCAATCGCGTCCACGTCCTCTTGAGGAATCTGAGCCGCGGGCTTCATGCCCTCCACGACCACGACACCGATCGCCGCCTGCGGAAACAGCTCCCAAAATGAATCCTCGGCAATAAAGCTCTTCATACGTGCTCCCTTCGCAATTCGCGCCAACGCGAGCGCCTAAACAAAAAGCGCCCCTACAACGGCCACCTTCAAAGTCCTACGGTGCCGTCACAAGAGCGCTTACGCTGTCCCCATCCGGAGAAGAGGACGATATGTCAGGCGTATTGTAACCCGAGTCATCCGTGCGAGCAAAACCACCACAAAGGTGCCCCCTTTATGGTGGTTTTGGGTTTGAGGCGACGCTAGTGGCGGAGTCCCAGCAGACCGCGGCCGCGGTGACGGGCCTCGGCGGACACCTGGGCGTGCGGGCCGGCGGCCTTGACGGACTCAGGCAGGTGCGAGTACTTCTTCTCGAAGTTCTCCTCGAACATCACCGCCAGGTTGTGCGCGGCCTCGTCGTAGCGCGCTGTGCTCTGCCAGTACTGGCGCGGCACCAGGATGCCGTCCGGCACACCGTGGCACGTGGTGGGAATGTCGACATTAAAGATATCGTCGTGCAAGAACTCGCTGTCCTCGATGGTACCGTCGAGAGCGCGTGCGACCAGGGCGCGCGTGTAGGCAAGCTCGATGCGATGGCCCACGCCATAACCGCCGCCAATCCAGCCGGTGTTGAGCAGATAGACGCGGGTGCGACCGTCGGCGATACGCTCGCCGAGCATCTTGGCATAGACCATGGGGTCGAGCGGCATAAACGGCTCTCCGAACAGCGAGGAGAACGTGGGCGTGGGCTCGGTGACGCCGACCTCGGTACCGGGGATCTTGGCGGTGAAGCCCGTCACAAAGTGATACATGGCGGCATCGGCCGTCAGGCGCGAGATTGGCGGCAGCACGCCAAAGGCATCGCAGGTCAAAAACAGCACGACGCTCGGGGTGGTGCCCATGCCCTTGGTCCACGCGTTGGGGATATGCTCGACGGGATAGGCAACGCGCGTGTTGTGCGTGATCGAGACGTCATCGTAGTTGGGCTTGCGGTTCTCGTCGAGCACCACGTTTTCGCAGATCGCGCCAAAGCGAACGGCATTGAAGATCTCGGGCTCGTGAAACTCGTCCAAGCCCTCGCACTTGGCGTAGCAGCCGCCCTCGATGTTGAAGATGCCCATGTCGGACCAACCGTGCTCGTCGTCGCCGATCAGCAGGCGCGTGGGATTGGCCGAAAGCGTGGTCTTGCCGGTGCCGGACAGGCCAAAGAACACGGCGGTCTCGTGCGTGACGGGATCCATGCTGGCCGAGCAATGCATGGGCAGTACATCGTCCTCGACGGGCAGCAGGTAATTCATGACGCTGAAGATGGACTTTTTGATCTCACCGGAGTAGCCGGTACCCGCGACCAAAATCACGCGCTCCTGGAAGTTGATGACCACGGCGGCGCTGGAGTTGAGACCCTTGATGGCGGGATCGCACTGGTACCCGGGTGCCGCGAGCACGCAAAAATCCGGCTCGCCGGTGCGCGCAATTTCGCGAGCGAGCGGACGGGCGAGCATCTGCTTAATGAAGAGCGCCTGGCTCGCGCGCTCGCAGGCAACGAGCAGGCGACGCGTGTGGTTGCGGTCGGCACCGGCCATGCCGCGCGTGACGAACACATCGCGCTCGTTGAGATAGTCGACGATGCCGGCCTTGATGGCCTCGTAGCTCTCAATCGAAAGCGGGCGGTTGACGGCGCCCCAGGCGATCTTGTCGTGAACATCGGGGGTGTCAACGATAAAGCGGTCGTTGGGAGAACGGCCGGTGCGCTCCCCCGTCTCGATTACCAGCGCGCCGTTGGATGCCATGCGGCCCTCTTCACGGCGGATGGCGTGCTCGACGAGCTCCGCAGCAGGTAGATCGACCAGCAGACGCGGCTGATTCTCGGCGGGATCTTCGCCCAGCGTAATACCAAAGTTGGACAGAACTTCTGCAGGGGTAACACCAGGCATGGGGCCTCCTTTAAAAGCGCGTCACGCGGGTGCGGCGCGCACTTTACTCACGTAAAGTTCGTTGTACCCGATATGCAAAAACGTTTTTGCGGCAAGGGCGGCAAGCCCGCCCAACGGTCAAAAATCGCAGGCAAGCGGCCTAGTCATTGGGGACGTTCTTAAACGACCAGTCGTTGGGGACACTCTTGAACAGGCAACATTCAAGGAGTGTCCCCGGATGCCGGCACTTAGGGACGTCCCTAAGTGCCAACTATAGCGGCAAGCCTTGGCCGAGCATGGCGATGGCGCTCATGAGGATCAGCATGCCGGCGGCGTAGGGCAGGACCGCGCCCAGGAGCTCGGCATCCTTGCCGCGCACGTGCACGGCGGCAAGACCAATAGCGAGCGTCTGCGGCGAGATCATCTTGCCGGCAGCGACGCCAAGCGCGTTCAGCGCGACCATCCAGTAGTCGCTCACGCCCAGCGCGGTGGCAGCCTGGCTCTGGATGGGACCAAACAGCATGCCAGAAGACGTGCCCGAACCGGTCACGAACGCACCGACCGCGCCGATCCACGGAGCCAGAATCGGGTACAGGCCACCGGCGACCGCAATGCAAAACGCGCTGATCGAAGAGATCATGCCCGCATAGCCCATAACCTTGGCACAGCCCAGAACCGAAAGCATGGTAATGACCGTCGGCATCATCTGCTTGACGGTCGCGGCCAGTACCTCGCCCATCATGCGCGGCGAAGCACCTTGAATAGCGCCGCCGACAAACGCCGCCAGGAAAATCCAGACGCCCGGCGTGTTGATCCACGAAAACGTGAGCGTGCCGGGGTTCTCGCCGCAATACACCTGCACCTGGCTCGCAAACGGTGCGAGCGCAGCATGCACGGCAGGCACCAGGTTAGACGTTCCCAACAGCAGCACAAAGATCAGGATGAAGCACGACCAAGCCGAAAGCGCCGACTTAGCGGTGAGCTGCTCGCCGGCCTCGATATTCATGTGGAAGCGTGCGTCCAGATGCCCCGACTTCTCGGCACGCATGGCAAGCGCAGCTGTCAGCGCGAGCGAAACGATGGAACCGACGACGACGGCAAGCTCGGGACCCACAAACATAGCAACGACAAGAGCCGCACCGGCAAAGGACACGCCGGAGAGCACGGCGATGCCCGCCACACCGCTCAGGCGCGCGGCAACGCCCGCAACATTACCCTGGTCATCGGCGACACGACCCGCAACCAGCACGATAAACAGCGGCATAAACACAAAGAAAGGCGCCAACTGCACCATCTGAACGGTCGCCAAATGCAGCGGGTCCAGGCCCACCAGACCGGCAACGGACACCGTGGGAATGCCAATGGAGCCGTAGGGCGTGGGCACGCCGTTGGCCAGCAGACAGATGAGCACGGCGGGCACGGCCTCAAAGCCCAGGCCCGCGAGCATGCCGGCGGGAATAGCGACGGCGGTGCCAAAACCGGCCATGCCCTCCATAAAGCCACCAAAGCACCAGGCCACAAGCAGCGCCAGCAGACGGCGATCGCTGCTGATGGAGGTGATCATGCTGCCGATCACGTCCATGGCGCCCGTGCGAACGCACAGGTTATACGTGAACACCGCGGCGATGATTACCAAAACGATGGGCCACAGGGCCATCAAAAAGCCTTCGAGCGAGGCGGTCGCGATCTGCGCTACCGGCAGGTGCCACCATGCGAAGGCAAGCACGCACGAAAGGACAAACGATCCGATGGCGGCTTTCCAAGCTGGCCATTTAAAGCACAGCAGCATCACGACAAGCCAAATGATCGGCACAAGAGCCAGCAAGAATGCGGCGACGTCCATAGGTAGAAGCTCCTTGGTGCCGGGCGGGCGGCATCGGGGTATCACATAACTTCAACAGGATACCGCACGCTCACCGACAATTTACTGCCGCCCCCCGAAAATATTGAACAATCCGTTCAAAAACATGAGTGACACCGTCGCGTCTATACTAGAACGCAGCAATAGAAAGGACTCAGCCTTGAGCATCTCGCCCCTCGATAGCATCCGCCGCGCCATCGCCCGCCGCAACGGCATCGCCAACCCCGCAGTATCGGGCGGGGCGCACGGACAGGGCGGACGCATCGAGAACGGCCTGTTCCCCGCATCGCACACCGCCGAGGAGCTCGCGCGCATCCAAGAGCTGAGTCAGCGTAACGCCGGCGGTCCAAATAGCGGCCAAGCCACGCGTCGTCGGCGCGAGCGCGATCGCGAGCCCGGTCCTGTCCGCCGCATGGTCAATGCCTGGTGGAACCGCCTGCTCGGCGCCGTCTACGGCGGCGGCTTCTCCACGCAAGAAGCCGAATACGAGGAGCACGCCACCAGCCGCGACTACCTTTGGAATACCCTCGGCACCGCCGTGTGGGGCATGGCGTTTCCGCTGCTCACTATCGTGTCCACGCAACTCGTGGGCGCCGAAGAAGCCGGCAAGTTCTCCATCGCCTTTGTCACCGGCACGCTCATCATGATCACGTGCAACTACGGCGTGCGCAATTTTCAGGTCTCGGACATCGACGAGAAGACGTCCTTTGCCTCCTACCAGCTCAACCGCTGGCTTTGCGGAGCGATCGCGCTGGCCTGCGGCCTTGCATACAGCAGCGCCCGCGGCTATGACGCGCAGATGGCGACGATCGGCCTGGGCGTCTACCTCTATAAGGTAATCGACGGCATCGCCGACGTGTACGAGGGCCGCCTGCAGCAGGCCGACAAGCTCTACCTAGCCGGCATGAGCCAAACGCTGCGCTCCGCCGGCGTCATCGCGGTCTTTAGCGTGGCGCTGTTCCTTACGCGCAGCATGCCCATCGCGGCCATGGCCATGGGCGTCGCCGCCATTGCCTCACTCGTGCTGGTCACCGCCCCGCTCGCCCTGCTCGAAACCGAAAAATCGCGTCGCGTGAGCATACGCGAAGTCGGCCGCCTTTTTGCGCAGTGCGCCCCGCTCTTTGGCGCGCTCTTTTTGTTCAACCTTATTGAGAGCATGCCCAAATTTGTGATGGAAGGCACGCTGGCCTACAAATATCAGCTGTATTTTAATGCCCTGTTCTTTCCGGCGCAGGCCATTTTGCTGAGCATTGGATTTATCTATAAACCGCAACTCTTACGCTTGTCGAGCATTTGGGCTAACCCGCGCAAGCGTCGCCGCTTTGACTTAATTATTGTCGCCGTCATGGCGCTGATCGTGGTTATCACTGGCGCATGCGCCGCGTTTATGGCAGGCCCCGGCATTCCCCTTATGAGCTTTATGTACGGCCTCAACTTTGAGCGCTACCGCACATTGGCGCTGCTGATGGTCGTCGCCGGCGGCATCACCGCAGCCATCGACTTTATCTACGCCATTATCACAGTGCTGCGCCACGCCGACGATGTCACCAAGATCTACCTCATTTGCTTTGCCGTGAGCGTGGTGGTGCCGATGGTCCTCATCAACCTACTGGGGCTGATGGGTGCCGTCGTGAGCTACCTGGCTATCATGGCCCTACTGCTGGTGCTGTTGATTGTCGAGTACGCCCACATTCGCCAGCGCATAGAACGAGCCCGCAACCCGTACGGTGTCTAATTAGCTGCCCCCGGTCGCCGGAATTTGCGATGGAATTACCCGGGCTGGGGTCTTGTTGCGGACAATATGCATCACGCAAAACTAAGTGAGTAGACTTTTACCGAATCCCCGACCACACCGACAAAGCACAAGTCTGTGACCTGCGGTTTTATTAAGGCAAATATGTTGGGTGCTCGGCATTTCCAAAAAAGTCTACTCACTTAGCCAGCGGGCAGCCAAATGATTACTTAATCCACGTCCCAGAAAAATCATTTGATGGGCAGAAGGGCAAAAGTAGTCAAAAAAGCCCCGTCCCAAATTAGCTACCCTTTGCACCGATTACTCGCCAGGGAGAATGTTTGCATAGAACTCGGCCCCGTCGTCCAGGCGCAGAATGCCTACACGGCCGAACTCGGAGCCGGTGGCGGCGGCGCAGTCGATGTCGATACGGTCGGGAACACCGGCGGTATCCTCACCGCCCAAGCGCACCATCTGTCCGCGGCCCGACTCCTCATCGAGCCCTGCCAGGCCGCCGACCTCGCAATAACGCCCGAGCGACACCGTGGGCGTGTGACCGCTCACCACAACCGGACCCTTGCCCTCGGCAGATAGCAGCCCCGTCGGGGCATCCCAATAGCCATGGCGAATCCAGAGCAAGTCATCGGACGACTGCACGGCGAGCATTTGCTGCAGCAGCTCGCTATCGGCATCGACCGCTCCCCTGCCGTCGGCACAATCGACACCATGCTCAAGCAAAAACGCGCGCGCCGCCTCGGTCTGAATGCCGGCGTGCACCAGCAGATACGGTCGCTCGGCAGTCTCTGCCACCGCATAGAGCGGCAGGGCGGCAGCCCAGCGTACCAGCTCCTCGTATGCCTCAAACTCCATTTCGTTGAGCTGCTGGCGCGTGGTCCAACCGCCGTTGATATCCCAGGTCTCGGCATCGAGCGGGTCCTGGCCAATGATCGCGTCGAGCATAATCTGCTCGTGGTTGCCCTTAAGCACGCGAGCGTTGGGCAGCGATCGCACCAAGTTGATGACGCCGACCGGATCGGGACCGCGGTCGATCATGTCGCCCAGCACATACAGCGTGTCGTCGGACGTTAGCGAGATCTTGGAAAGGGCCTCGTCCAGCGCGCGCACGTGCCCGTGAGCATCGGATGTCACATAGATCGCCATGGAACGCCTTTCCCTGCATTACGGCCGAAGCCCGGAGCCACAACTAAAACTTCAAGTTGAACTTAAACGTTACCCATTGTACTCCGTTGCAATAAAGCTGGGAAGAGCCGCGTCGCCAACGGTCGCCAACGCCCGCGCGCTCCGTTCTCGGTGCACCGCCGGCAGCTGATTCCCGACCAGCTTCGCACACGCCGCAGCCTCGTGTCGAAAATGCGCACGCCCGCAATCCGTTCCCATAAACCCACCATCTTTGGGTACAAATAACCGCAGACAACTGACCGTGCCACGCCAACCACCCAGGAGCGGACACCACCCATGAATCAGATCCTTCTGTTTATTGGCCTCGTCATCATTTTGTGCCTGACCATCAAACCCGTCGGCAAAAAGCTCCCCTTCCCCACCCTGCTCATCTTCATCGCGCTGGGCATGCTGCTGGGCGTCAACGGGCCGGCGCACATCGACTTTAGCGACTACGCACTCACCGAAACCGTCTGCAGCACGGCGCTGCTGTTCATCATGTTCTACGGCGGCTTTAACACCAATATCGACTGCGCCAAACCTGTCGCCGTGCCCGCGGTGCTGCTGAGCACCCTCGGCGTCGTCATCACTGCCGGCATCACGGGCGCCTTTGCGCACTTCGTACTGGGCTTCGACTGGATCGGCGGTCTGCTGCTGGGCTCGGTCGTGGCGTCGACCGATGCGGCGAGTGTCTTTAGCGTGCTGCGCGAGCACAACCTGTCGCTAAAGGGCGGCACCGACTCGCTGCTCGAGGTCGAATCGGGCTCCAACGACCCTGTCGCCTACATGCTCACCGCGGTACTCGCCACCCTCGCGGCCGGCGGCGACATTAACATCCCCATGCTGCTGGCCAAGCAGATCATCCTGGGTGTGGGCCTGGGCCTTGCCATCGGCTGGGCATCGGGCCGCCTGATCGAGCGCGCGCACGCAACGGCCGAGGGCGCGCAGACCATCTTTTTGTTCGCCGTGGCGATCGTCGCCTACGCGCTGCCGAGCTATCTGGGCGGCAACGGCTTTTTGGCCGTGTATCTAGCCGGCATCGTGCTGGGCGCCAGCGACATCACCGGTAAGGTCGAGATGGCGCACTTCTTTGACACCCTTACCGAGATGGCCGAAATGACCATCTTCTTTTTGCTCGGCCTACTCGTGACGCCCGCACGCCTGCCGCAAATGCTGCTACCCGGCCTGACGCTCATGGCGTTTATGCTCTTCGTGAGCCGCTCCATCGCCGTCGGTCTGATGTTGGCGCCCTTTAAGACCAACCCCCGCCAGGTAGCGCTCGTAAGCTGGGCAGGCCTGCGCGGTGCGGCTTCGGTCGTGTTTAGCCTCTTTGCCGTGGTGGCCGGCGTTCCCGGTGGGCACGACCTGTTTGACCTGGTGTTTGTAATTGCCGTGGCGAGCATTGTGGTGCAGGGCTCGCTGCTGCCGGCAGTGGCGAAAAAGCTCGACATGATCGATGCGGCCGGCGACGTGCGCCGCACCTTTAACGATTACCTCGACGAGGACGGCATGTCGTTTGTTAAGCTCAAGGTAGGCGCGGGCCATCCGTTTGCCGGCCGCTCGCTCGCGGACATCGGCAGTGCCACGGACATGCTCGTAGTCCTGGTGCTGCGCGACGGCGCGCACCCGGTGCTGCCCAACGGCGACACCGTAATTGAAGAAGGAGACCTTCTGGTTATGGCCGCGCCGACGTTTGAAGAGCGTGCCGAGGTAACGCTACGCGAGGTCACCGTGACACCCCACGGCCGCCTGGCGGGGCTGCGCCTGCGCGACGTGCCACAAGGCAAGCACCCCTTTATCGTCGTGATGCTCAAGCGCGACGGCCAAACGATCATCCCCGACGGCAACACCCTCATATACGCCGGCGACGAAGCCGTCATCGCCACCCTGGCGTCGTAGCGGCAAGGGACAGTCGTCCCGAATTGGCTACATTTGAGCATCAATCGCCCCGGCTGGGGTCTCATTGAGGACAATTAGCATCTCTCAAAACTAAGTGAGTAGACTTTTGCCGAATCGCCGACCACGTCACCAAAGCATAAGTCTGTGACCTGCGGGTTTGTTGAAGCAAATTAGTCGTGTGCTCAGGATTTCCAATAAAGCCTACTCACTTAGCCAGCGTGCAGTCATAATAGAACGGTCGCGAGCTCATTAGACTCCATTGCGACGGCTTATCGTGCATTTTCGCGCAGCGGCGGGTGCAGGCGCCCCATGCCAAATTAACTACCCTTGTCACATTCCTAGTCATCGTCGACGGCAAAATCACGGAGGTCGAGGCCTTCGCGTTCGGCTCGGGCTAGGAGCTCTTGGGGCGACTCATCCTCGATATCCACTACGTCAAGCATGGCGGCCGGAAAGCCCACGCCGGCTGCACTCCCCGCGCGATCGAGCAGACTCTCGCGCAGCTGGTCTACGTCCACATCGATCTTCATGGTGAAACCTCCCACCGGGGAATCGCGTCCAAACAAACCGCACATCCCAAATGATGTGCAATAAACCCCAGATACGGTCATAATAAAATAATGAACATCTGGGAGGTTGCGGACGATGGATAAGCTCGATGCCATGACGGAACAAGTCAGGGATTTTTGCGACGATCGAGGCTGGCGCAAATATCACACGCCAAAAGAGCTTGCCATCGGCATGACGACTGAGTCCTCCGAGCTCCTTCAGCTCTTTCGTTTTATGAGCGACGAGCGCATTGCAGAAATGTTCGAAGACACCGAGCAGCGCCAAGTCATCGAAGACGAAGTCGCCGACACGCTCCTTTTCCTTCTGCGTTTCGCAGATTTAAATGAAATCGACCTGCCAGCGGCGCTTTCGTCCAAGCTCAAGCGCAATGGCGAGCGCTATCCCGTCGACGCATCATCTAACGAATACAGAAAGGCGGACCATCATGAGTAATGAGTTCGCCCTTCGGCAATACACGCTTCCCCTGCCCCAGCCCTTTGAGACAAGCGAATCGCTTCAGGACTTTGGAACGCCAAAGCCTGGAGCCCATCATGACGAGAGTTGGCCCGTCCTTTACATTCTTACCAACAGCAGAAACAAGACGGCATACATCGGCCAAACAACCAACTATCAGCGCCGTATGAAACAACACGCTGCAAACGTGGACAAGGATTTCGATCGAACACTTCTGATCGACAACCCTACATTCAATCAATCAGCGACATTTGAGTTTGAAAACAGGCTCATCGAACTGTTCTGTGCCGACGAAAAATACCAGGTCACCAATGCCAACAACGGCTATGCCCAATTCGATTATTTTGAGCGGCCTCAATATCGCCAGAAGTTCCGAGACCTCTGGACAAAGCTTCGCGAAGAAAACTACGCGATTCATCCGATTGAAGAGCTCGAGAACTCCGATCTGTTCAAGTTCTCGCCTTTCAAGACGCTTACGCCCGACCAATACGAAACGATCGAGACGATTTATAAACGTCTCGAACAGGAGCATGAAGACACAAAACATGGCGGCTCAAAAAGAGAACGTATAACCGTCGTGAATGGCGCGCCGGGAACAGGTAAAACAATCCTCGCCATTAGTCTCATGTTCAAAATCAAAAATGAGCCCAACCTTTCCGGCCTGCGAGTCGGTTTTGTCACCCCGATGGATTCTCTGAAGAAGACCCTCAGGAAACTCACGCACTTCCTTCCAGGGCTAAAGCCTGGCGATATCTTGAGCCCCAGTGACGTAACCAAAAATGATCGTTATGACATCCTACTTGTCGACGAAGCACATCGACTGGGTAATTATCTAAGCATGGGCGCCGGCATTGGGGCTTTTTACAACACCTGCGATCGCCTCGGCCTTCCGCATACGAGCAACCAGGTTGACTGGATATTCAAATGCTGTGACAAGGCGTACCTGTTCTACGATCCCAAACAGCAGGTTCGCGCATCCGGACTCAATCGAGACGGCCTTGAGCATCGACTCAATCAGCTCGAAGAAGCGGGCATTGAAACTGAAGAGTTCAGCCTAAGCACACAAATGCGCGTACGCGGTGGTGACGAATACCTCGATTTTGTCTATGACTTACTCAACAACAAGGCGTATATGCATACCGGCATGAAGTTCAACGAACTCTTTTCGTCGGAGCCTTACGATTCGCGAGCCGGGGATCCGGACAGCGATATCCCCAGATACCAGTTTGGAATCGTCGACCAATTTGAGGATTTCTGTTCCCTGCAGCAAGCCAAGGAAAAAGAAGTTGGTCTATCCCGCATGACGGCAGGTTTTGCGTGGAAGTGGGAAACGAAGAAACACAAAGACGCTTTCGACATCGTCATCGAGGGTATCCCTAAACGTTGGAACTCGAGTCAAAAGGATTGGGTTAACTCCCCCAACGCCGTCAACGAGGTTGGATGCATCCACACGGTGCAGGGCTACGACCTCAACTACGGCTTCGTAATTCTGGGGCCAGACATTTACTACGACACCGATAAAGAAGCTGTCTGCGTTAACAAAGCGAATTTCAAAGATGCCGTCGCAAAGAAAAGGGCAAGCGAAGATGAGCTACGGAAGATTATCGTCAACGCCTACTATGTCCTCATGACGCGTGGCATGCTGGGAACGTATCTCTATGTGTGCGACCCCGCACTCAAGGAGTATTTGTCGCGGTATATCCCGGTGATATAGGCTGGCGCCAGGTCCCCCATGTAACCATCCTGTAAATCATAGCGGCACGGTCGAGTTTTACCGTAATGCGGTCGCGTCTGGCGCTCCACTGTGCTAAAGTATCCCGAACGTTCAAACGACTACGAGGGGAACTAGAAGATGGCACGTGTGCACAACTTCTCAGCTGGCCCGGCCGCGCTGCCTACAAGCGTGCTCGCCGAGGTCGCCGACGAGATGATGGACTACCGTGGTTGCGGCATGTCCGTGCTCGAGATGAGCCATCGATCTAGCATGTACCAGCAGATCATCGACAACGCCGAGGCAACCCTGCGCCGCCTGCTGAGTATCCCCGACAACTACCGTGTCCTGTTTTTGCAGGGCGGCGCCACGCTGCAGTTTGCGGGCATCCCCATGAACCTCATGCGCCGCGGCCGCGCCGGCTACGTCGTGACCGGCAACTTTGCCAACAAGGCGTACAAGGAGGCCGCCAAGTACGGCGATGCCGTGCTGCTCGCAAGCTCCGAGGACACCAATTTCGACCGCATTCCCACCATGGCCAATATCAACGCGCGCATTGCCGCCGAGGCCGCGGGCGACGGGCTCGACTACGTCTACATCTGCCAGAACAACACCATCTTTGGCACCATGTACCACGAGCTGCCCAACTGCGGCGATGTGCCGCTGGTCGCCGATGTCTCGAGCTGCTTTCTGTCGCAGCCGCTCGACGTTGAGCGCTACGGGCTCATTTACGCCGGCGCACAGAAAAACGCCGGCGCCGCGGGCGTGACCGTGGTTATCGTGCGCGACGACCTCATCGCCGATGGCCCAGCCTTTGCGCAGACGCCGCAGTACATGGACCTTAAGACCCAAGCCGCCAAAGGCTCCATGCTCAACACGCCCAACACCTTTGGCATCTACGTGTGCGGCAAGGTATTCCGCTGGGTGGAGCAAGCCGGCGGACTAGCCGCCATGGCCGAGCGCAACTGGGCCAAGGCCAACCTGCTCTATGACCTGCTCGAGCACAGCGAGCTGTTCCACGGCACCACGCAGGCCGGCAGCCGCTCCATCGCCAACGTCACCTTCCGCACCGGCGACGCCGATCTCGACGCGGCCTTTGTCGCAGGCGCGGCCGAGCACCAGATTCAAAACGTCAAGGGCCATCGCCTGGTAGGCGGCATGCGCGCGAGCGTCTACAACGCCGTAACCATGGAAGACGTGCAGGCACTGGCCTCGTACATGAAGGACTTCGAAGCGCAGCATAGTTTGACTCCGCGATCTAACTAGCCCGCAATCCGCGGGCCGACCAGCCACTTCAAACCACTTGTTTTAGACAAACCTGCTAAGGAGTTTTTCATGCGCAAGATCAAAACCATCGACGACATTACCAAAGACGGCAAGGTCGAGTTTGGCGAGGGCTACGAGTTTGTGGGCACCGCCGAGGAGGCCGACGCCATCCTGATGCGCTCCACCGACCTGCACGGCTACGAGCTGCCCGAGGGCATCCGCGCCATCGCCCGCTGCGGCGCCGGCGTCAACAACATCCCCGTCGAGGAGTACGCCAAGAAGGGCGTCGTCGTCTTTAACTCCCCCGGCGCCAACAGCAACGCCGTCAAGGAGCTCGTCCTGGGCATGCTGGTGCTTTCGAGCCGCGGCGTGGTGCAGTCGATGAACTGGGTGCGCGACAACGCCGACGACCCCGAGATTCAGGTCGATGCCGAGAAGGCCAAGAAGGCCTTTGTGGGCCGCGAGCTCAAGGGCAAGCGCATCGGCGTCATCGGTCTGGGCAACGTGGGTTCCAAGGTCGCCAACGCCTGCGTCGACCTGGGCATGGACGTCTACGGCTACGATCCGTTCATTTCCGTCGAGCACGCGTGGGTGCTGAGCCGCGAGGTGCAGCGCGTGGGCACGCTCGAGGACCTCTGCCGCGGCTGCGACTACCTCACCGTGCACGTGCCCAGCAAGGCCGACACCATCGGCATGATCAGTACCGAGCAGATCGACCTGCTGGCCCCGGGCGCCGTGCTCATCAACTACGCGCGCGAGACCATCATTGACGAGGACGCCGTTGACGCCGCCCTGCGCGAGGGCAAGCTGAGCTGGTTTAGCTGCGACTTTGCCACGCCCAAGACCGTCAAGATGCCCAACACGTTTATCACCACGCACTCGGGCGCCGGCACTGGCGAGGCCGAGGCCAACTGCGCCGATATGGCCATCAGCGAGCTCAAGGACTACTTGGAGAACGGCAACATCGCGCACAGCGTCAACTACCCCGCCTGCAGCATGGGCAAGGCGCGCGCCGCGAGCCGCATCGCCTGTCTGCACGCCAACGTGCCCAACATGATCGGCCAGATCACGGCCATCCTGGCCAAGGACAACGCCAACGTGCAGCGTATGACCAACGAGTCTGCCGGCGAGAACGCCTACACCATGTTCGACACCGACGAGCACCTGGACAGCAGCACCATCGAGGCGCTCAAGCAGATTCCGTCGATGTATCGCGTACGCGTGATCAAGTAGCGTCGGCGCCAAGCCTGCCAAACAAGCCACGAAGTCTATTCGCCCCCGTTTTAACGAAATGGGGGCGAATTTCGTTGTTCCCGACGGCTGGAAAAGTGCTACCCAGAACAAGTTATTTCGGATAATCGACAGTCATGCCCAAATCACTGAGCGCACCTACTCTGATAAACAGCTTTATCAGTGGTTTTAGTAGGTAAAAATCGATCTCTATATGCCAAATTTAAGTTGACTGTCTATTTTCCGAAATAACTTGTTCTGGGTAGCGTTTTTAGGGCCATCCAAAGGAGAAATTGAAGCCTTTTTGCGACCAAAACCCTAGCTCACGCGACCGTTTTCCACCCGCACGGCCACATTCCCGCCCAATCGATAAAAATCTCCTCACGAAGCCGCCGTTCGAGCTCCTGCTGCCGCGGCGTCTTGTCTTTCAACGGCACATCGAGATAGGACATGATGAGTTCCATCACCACGCGGAAGGCATCGGAGTCGACCAGCTGACCATAGGTCATCAGAACGACAGGATATCCCATCGCTTGAAGGGCCGTCGTTCGATCGGAGTCCGAGATCTTGGATTCTATGGATCCGTGAATGGCTTTACCTTGACATTCAACCAGGCACTCTCTGCTGCCGTCCTTATTTGACAGCAAGATATCGGCGTAGCGCCTATCAAGCCCCGAAATCAGGCGGGCGCTGCGCGTCATGCGAATCTCGACGTTATTGGTAAGGCGCAGCCCTTCGCCGCCGCGCAACCTCGTAAGGCCAAACAGCATCGAAGCCTGGACCTCGAGCGGCGATGCCACAACCCCCGTAATGCATTTCGCGGCACGCGTGAACGATTTAGCACCGCGGAGCCCCTGGATCTTATTGGCGAATTCTGTAAGTTCAGAGAGCTCAATCAAGGGAGGTCGCTTCCACAAGTCCGTTGGATTCCCCGAGGCATCCTTTACGTTTTCCCAGCCCGACCGTGCGTCACCCCACCGGCTCCCATACGCCTGCTCAAGTGCCGACTTTACCTGAGGCGCAATCTTGCACACGGCAAAAGTGCCGCACATCTCATACATGCACATGATCAGGCGCTCATTTGAGACCGAGGAAGCCAGGGTCAGCAGGGTAAAGAGCGGGGACGCGACATCAAGGCCAAACTCTGTCTGCCGCACGGAATCAAACGGCCTCTCCCCGTTCCAGACATGCCTGACAATGCGGCCGCCCTTACGCCCGCAGCCGCCCTGCGCCAACACGTGTAGCGGAGTGCCCAGGAAATGCTTGACGAGCGGGTGCTCACAAAGGCGTTCCCTGCGCGGATCGTCCGCAGAATCGGGCAGGTCCGGCATTATTGCCAAGACCTGTGGAGGTATCCGGTGATACCGAAAGGCAGATATGTCGCACAGCATGTCGTCCATAAAGGCTACGTACCCATTGCGTCGTTTGCGAGCCTGCCCGGACGCCAAACGCGATGGCACGGCCTGTGAACGGTTAATACTGCTACGCACACGTCGCGAATCTTCCAGGTGGCTTACAATCGGTTTTGGAAACAAACTGATTGTGAGGTTTCATATGGTTGATGAGAACTTTGCCTGGCGGCTTACGCAGGAGCTCGTGAAGATTGATAGCTCGGACCCGGGCGCCTACGAAGGCGAGATAGAACACTTCATTAAGAGGCTCATTGAACAGCAGCTGGCGCAGCTTGATAGTCCTGCGCTCGATACCGTGCAGATTGCAGAGCTCGAAGTACTCCGCGGGCGCCGCAACCTTATGGTCACCGTGCCGGGTGTGAGCGACGAGGCGCGACTCGTCTACATCTGCCATATGGATACCGTCACCCTAGGAGATGGCTGGAACGCGGACACACCGCCACTCGGGGCGACCGTGCGAGACGACAAACTCTATGGCCGGGGCGCCTGCGACATGAAGGGCGGTCTGGCCTGCGCCATTGCCGCGCTTGTCCACGCACTCGAGCGCGTGGCGGCAGAGGGCGAGCTGCCCCACCGTGGCTTCTCGCTTATTTGCTCGGTCGACGAAGAGGACTTTATGCGCGGCTCCGAGGCCGCTATCGATGCCGGCTGGGTCGGCTCGCGTGAATGGGTGCTGGACACCGAGCCCACCGACGGACAGATTCAGGTGGCGCACAAGGGTCGCACGTGGTTCGAGATCGAGATGACCGGCGTCACGGCGCATGCGAGCCAGCCCTGGAAGGGAGCGGATGCCATCGCCGCCATGGCCGAGGCCGTCTGTGCGCTGCGCCATGCGTTCGCGGCGCTGCCCGTGCATGATGAGCTGGGGGCTTCGACCATCACGTTTGGACAGATCGAGGGCGGCTATCGCCCCTATGTCGTGCCCGACCACGCCAAGGTCTGGGTCGATATGCGCCTGACGCCGCCGACCGATACGGCCGCCGCGACGCGCATGGTAGAGCAGGCCATCGCCGACGCCGAAGCCGCAGTCCCCGGTTGCCATGGAAGCTATACCGTGACAGGCGACCGACCCGCCATCGAGCGCGATCCGGTCTCCCCCCTTCTAGCCGCGCTCAAGCGTGCCGCCGATGACGTGACAGGCGCGGACGCGACCGTCGGCTTCTTTACCGGCTACACCGACACTGCCGTCATTGCCGGCAAGACGGGTAACCGCAACTGCATGAGCTATGGCCCCGGCTCGTTGGCGCTCTCCCATAAGCCCAACGAATATGTGCCCCACGCCGACATCGTTCGATGCCAGCGGGTGCTCATCGCGCTCGCCGACAACACGCTCTGGGGCGCGAATAGCCAAGTTGGGGCATAATAAGCCGCAAACAAACCGACTCGCGCGTTAGGACTGTCCATGAAAGCTCTTCCGTTTCCCTGCATCCGCCCGGCTCAGGACCGTGTGCTCGAGGCGCTGCCGCAGATGGGCGACATCCTGAGCGGCAACGACGCCCTGCGCGGTGCGATTGCCGATGGGCTCATGCTCAAGGATCCAGGTGCGGCATACTACGTGTACGAATGCTCCGGAGAGCCAGGGCGCGTGACGGGCGTTGTGGCAATTTGCCCGGTCGGCGTACTGACGGGCGACGACGCAGCTTCCGCAGATGCGGCCGCAGCCGCCCGTACAATCACCGAGCTCAAGGTGCAGCCGCGCCCCGTGTCGCTCGCCTACGAGGCGTCGCCCGTCATGGATATCATCCTGGGCGCCGCCAAAGAGGGCGCATCGCTCTACGCCGTCACCGATCCCGCAGGCATTACGCATCGCGTATGGGAAGTCAAGCGCGAGGACGCCGTTGCCGCCATCCGAGCCATGCTCGATCAGGCACCGGAGCCGGCACTGGCCGACGACCCCGCCTACGCCGTCGCTCTGACCGGGGCGTCGCAGCTCCTGGCAGACGAGGCCCGCACAGCCGGCACCTACACGGGCAAAGAGCCGTTCAACTTTACCGTGGCCGTGCTGTTCCCCGCCGCACAGGTCAGCGGCGGCGCGCCGCAGGTTCCGACGGGTCTGCTCACTCACCAGATCGCACGGTTCTAGCGAACTCAAACGCGAAGCTGGAAAACCCAGCATCCAAACAAACAAGGGACGGAAATGCAATGCCCGTGCATGCATCCCCGCCCCTTTCGCATCAAACAATTACGCCGGCAAACCGCATCGCCGCACCCGCGCTACCCACGCCGCGGGCCCGCTGCCGCCACGAGTGGCTCTAGCCCCAGCTCACGCGCGTAATCCTCCTGCGTAAAGACTTCGACCAGTTCAAACGTATCGGTTGCATCGTCAAACGCAAAATGCAGAACCGAGCAGTTGCCCGGCACGCGCTCGCGCTCGTCGGCCGCCGCGCCCCTAGAGTGGTCCAAAAACTCCTTGATGGCCGAGGCATGGCTCACCGCGAGCACGCACGAATGGTCCGGGCGTCGCATAAGATCGGTCAACGTCGTCACCATGCGCTCACGTACCTGCATCTGGCCCTCCCCGCCAAACTGACGATAAAAGTCACGCCACGGACGCTCGGGCATCAGCATCACGCGCTCGGCCTCAAAGTCGCCAAAGAACCACTCGCGCAGGCCATCCAGACGCTCGTAGGCAAGGCCCGGCCACAGGCTGGCGATAGTCTGCTCGGTGCGGTGCAGCGTCGAGGTGTAGGCGTGATCGGGCTCAACGCCACGCGCACGCAAGAACATACCGGCACGCGCCGCCTGCTCGCAGCCCAACTGCGTGAGCGGCGAATCGCTCCATCCCTGAATAATGCGTTTAAGGTTGAATATTGTCTGTCCATGACGGACCAGATACAGATCTTTGTTCATAGGGGTCCTTTCGTTCGTTACCAATCAAGGAGCGAAAACGCCCCGTCGCAATAGCCAAAATGAAGCACGGCACCGTTGTCGGGCTGCTCTCCCCCGCCGGTCACGCATCTAAGAAACTCCTGGCAGGCAGAGCCATGAGAGACCGCAAGCACACGATCGTGCTGCGGTCGGGCCATAATACGGGACAGCGCCGCGACCATGCGCGCCCGAAGCTCGCCTTCCGACTCGCCACCAAAGGCCACCGGATAATCGCCCCAGGGCTGCGGCGGCATATCGCGATTTGATGTGCCCTCCAGCGTGCCCAGGCGCCACTCGCGCAAATCATCGACCGGCTCTATGGGAAGATCCTCGCCAACGATCAGCTCGGCCGTGTGGCGCGCCCGACCCAACGGAGACGTATACGCGTGGTCAAAGGAGATGCCGCGCGCCTCAAACGCCGCGCGCGTCGCCAGTGCCTGCTCGCGCCCGCGCTCCGTGAGCGGCGAGTCTTGCCAGCCCTGCAGAATGTTCTGCACGTTAAGCTCGGTCTGCCCATGACGAACCAAATACAGATCGGACACACGCCCTCCCCTCGCACCACCACAAAGGGGACAGGCACCTTTGTGGTAGTTTGCCGCCGGATCGCGCCGCAACGACGCAACTACACCAGCACGTCGGCAAGCGGACGCTTGGGCACGTGATGCACCTGCGCCTCGTCGCGCCAGTAATTAATAGTACCGTCGGGGTTGGAATCGATCGCGTCGATAACCTGGGTCTCGGCCGGCACGCCAAAAGCCATGATCAGCTTGAGCTCGTACTTGTCGCCGTCGAGCCCCATCGCATCGATCGCGCGGGGCGTAAAGGCCTTGAACATGCAAGCCGCCACCTCGGGCGTTGCGCTGCGCGCGGCGAGCATCATCGTCTGAGCCGCGATGCCCGTGTCGACCTCGGTGATAGGCGCGGCGGGTTTGCCGGGAACGGTGCGCTCGGCAAGAATTGCAATGTAGCCGGTCGGACGCTCGCCCTCGGCAGGACCCGGCCAGTCCTTGAGCGCCCCGGCCCATGCGAGCTCGTCAAACACGCGAGCGCAGTCCTCGGCACCGCTCACCACATGAAAACGCAAGCGCTGAGCATTGGCGCCACAGGGAGCCAGGTGCGCCAGCTCTGCCAGCTCGAGCAAAAACTCGCGCGGCACGCGCATGGACTCGTCAAAACGGCGGCATGTGCGGGCGCGACGGATCAGCGCATCAAACGCATCCAGACCAAGCTTTTCGCAACCCTGCTTTGCCATCGACTCGGCGCTCGACGGCACCACGGGAACTGCTTCGTTCATAGGGACCCCCAAAAAGCCAATTGTTCTTAGGAAAATCTAACCTAAAACGCAGGCAATAACGAACAGAGCTGCAATGTTCTACACCTGTTGAATAGATAATCGCAACGTGGGGAACAACGGAAACAAATCGGGGCCTTTGAGTTGCGTTTCGCCCTCCCCGGCCCATACGCCAGCGCCTTTAGGCGATACTGGTTGTAACGATCGCGGCTTACGCCGCACAGAAAGGAGGCCTCATGGGCATCTTTAAGAATGATGACCGGCAATCGAGTCTGTTTGGATTTGACGAGAAAAGCATGGCAGGCAAGGCGATTAAAGCCGTGCGCTGGATCTACGCCGCCACGGGTGTCATCGCGCTCATCGCCGGCATCGCGCTGCTGTTTGCACCCGCTAAGACCCTCGTCTTTTTGACGACCGTACTGGGCTTCTACTTTGTGATCACGGCTGGCGTCAGGCTGTTCACCGCCATTTTTGAGCCGCTGCTGCCCGCCGGCTGGCGCGTCACGAGCATCCTCGCCAACCTGCTCATCATCTTGGGCGGCGTGGTGATCCTGCGCAACCAGGCGCTTTCGACCGCGACGCTCAGCACGCTTGTGGTGGTCGTGGCCGGCTTTGGCTGGATTGTCGAGGGCATCATGTCGATTCTGGAGTCCGAGCTTTCTTCCAACCGCGCCCTCGCCATCCTGAGCGGCGCGCTCTCCATCATCGCCGGCGTGTTCGTGTTCATCTATCCGCTGTGGTCGGCAAAGATGCTCGTCATCTTTACCGGCGCTGCACTCCTGGTGTTTGGCGTGACGCTGGTTATTCGCGCTATCCGCTTTGGCAAGCTGGTGCACTAGATGCCGCGAACGCTGTTTATTGATGCCGACGCCTGCCCGGTCACGCGTGAGTCGATCGACTGCGCGCGACGGGCGGGCGTCGCCGTGGTTGTTGCCGGCAACAGCACGCAAAACCTGGAGCGGCACATTCGCCGTGACGACCCGCGCGATGCCGAGCACGCGCGACGTGGCTTTTGGGTCACAACGCTCGACGTGAGCGTAGGCGCCGATAGCGCCGACTTTGCCATTATCGAGCGTCTGCAGGCAGGCGATGTGGTCGTGACGCAGGACATTGGCCTGGCGAGCATGGTACTCGGTCGCGATGCCGCCGCCATCGGCGTGCGCGGGCGCGTGTACGACAAAGCCACCATCGATATGCAGCTGTTTATTCGTCACGAAGAAAAGAAGGTGCGCCGCGCCGGCGGTCGCACCCGTGGACCGGCAGCCTTCACCAGCGAAGACCGCGCCCGCTTTAAGCGCAACCTCACCGACCTGCTGCGCTAACCAAGGTAGATTTTTGGGACATGCCTAAAAATCTACCTTTTTGTTTTGGCGATTGGCACGCATTCAACGCCGGTCATGGCGGTAGATGTTTGAGGCCTGCCCCAGTTTTTGCGGGATACCTCAAACATCTACTTAGAGGCCAAAGGCGGAAAGAATAAGGCCCCAGCCGGCGCCGATGACGTACATCATGACCAGGAACACGACGTTTTCGCGGGCGCTGCGGTTGGTGCGGAACAGTACCAGGTAACCCACGCCGGCAGAAATGAGCGTGCCGGCGAGCATCGGTGCCAGCTGCAGCGCGCCTTCCAGATACAGCTGCGTAATGACCACGCTCGCCGAGCAGTTGGGAATGAGGCCGACAAGCGCCGAACCCAGGACAGCGAGCGTCTCGTTGCCGCGCAGGAACTGCTCGATCGCGGACTCGCCGAAGGTCTCGAGCACAGCGACTAGGACCAGCGTCACCAGAAAAATGAATACCGAAACCTGCACGGTGTGCGAAATCGCGCTGCGGATAATCGACAGGACGGGCGCGCCTTTGTGTGAGTGGGAGTGACCGTGGTGGTGTTCGTGCTCGCCCTCGTGTCCGTGGTCGTGGCCATGTCCGTGGTCGCGGTCGGCCTCGTCTTCATCACAACCGCAATGGTCGCGCTCGCACAGCTCATGGATGTGGTCGGCGCTCACGCCCGCCTCGGCCACCTCGTCGATGATGTCACCGCCGCTGTGATCGTCATGCGCGCAGTTAACGTGCGCCGGATTGGCAGCGGTTCCCAACACGGTACGGCGGATCGCCGCATGAGCACGGGCGTTGCGACGCAGGCCGCGAATGGCGGCATCCACGATAAAGCCCGTGACCAGCGCGATCAGCGCCTTCGAAGCCAAAAGCATCGCCATGGTCTGCACGGGAACCTGCTCGGCAAGCAGCAGTGGCAGCATCTCGTCGGAGGTCGAGAGAAACACCGCCACCAGGGTGCCCAACGTCACGACGCGACCGGCGTACAGCGTTGCCGCCATCGCCGAAAAGCCACACTGCGGCACCATGCCCAGCAACGAGCCAACCACGGGGCCCGCGGCACCGGCACGCTTGATGGCGCCGTTGACGCGATCGCCCGCCACATGCTCCAGCGTCTCGAGGGCCAGATATGTCACCAACAAGAACGGCACCAGCGAGAGCGTGTCCTTGCCGGCGTCGAGCAAAATATCAATCAGCAAATCCATGACGGATGGAACCTTTCGTGTCTTTCGGCAGCATTGTAAAAGTCCTAGCGGTCAACTAGGGTATTGTAGTTGTCCTAGGCGTGATGCCAATAGTTGCCTGTGGTAAACTATCATCTCGCCACATCTCAATGACCCCGAGCCGCACGACGCGGCCCGTCCAAGGAGCAGTATATGAACGTTTCGCAAGCACTCGAATACGAGCGCCAGCCGTTTATCCCCATGTTCATCTATGGCGATCACGCCGCCATGGAATCCGAGCGTCAAAAAGGCGAAGAGGCCCTCAAGGTGCTCGAGACCGAGTACTTTACCGCCGAGGGCGACCCTGGCTTCGACTTTGCCACCGTGCGCGACCTGGCCGACCGCAACCGCGACCTATGCGACCAGATTGGCGAGGCACGCCTGCGCAACGTGACGCCCGTGACGCTTTCGCGCGGCCTGTCCGACGCCGATACCTGCGCCGCCATCGGCAAGATGCAAAAGCGCACCGCCGCGTCCGTCATGCGCGAGATCCGCGGCGACCGCGATGCGCTCGGCGTGGCGTACGCCCGCAAGCCCATCCAGGGCACGGTGCTCGGCATCGACATCGAGACCACCGGCCGTGCACCCGAGCGCGGCTACATCATCAACGTGGGCTGGGAGATCATGGAGCTCACCAGCGACGCCGTCCCGCACGACGCCGAGGCACACTACTGCGGCCTGCCCGATATCTACCGCGGCGAAGATGTGCCGCTGTCGAATATCCATCACATCACCTGGGACGACATCGACGGCAAAACGCCCTTCCGCGAGAACAAGGAGCTGCAAAAGCAGCTGCTCAAGCTCATGAAGAAATACCCGTACATGGCGCACAACGCCGCCTTTGAGGACAGCTGGTTCAAGATCCATCTGGACGGCTATGCCGAGGCGCGCCGAGCCGGCAAGATTATCGTCATCGACTCGCGCCAGATCTGCCGCAGCCTGGACGCCGACGTGCGCTCGCTCCCCCGCGAGTCCGCACCCGCCGCACTCGAGAACTGGGCACGCCGTCGCGGCACCCTCGCGCCCGACGCCAACGAGCAGCACCTGGGCCTCGACGACACCGACCTCATGCTCCGCACGGTGCAGGCCGAGTTCAACCTCAAGAACCTGTTTGCCAAGTAGATTGCCAAGCAGAGGCGCCATTCGCGAGCAATACTTGCCAGACCATAGCGCCCCGCGCAAAAGCGACACGCCGAGGCGCCCCTCTCAGGCGCCCCTCTCAAGCGACGCAATACGGGCCGATGTCCAAGCGGATATCGGCCCGTTTTTCGCGCCGTACAACGCGGCCCTCCAGCCCCCGATGTCTAGCCGCCGCATAACCAAGTACTTCATCTGCGTATGTTCAAGCCAAATTGCACATTTTTGTTGACGCCGCCTTTGCATCAAAACGATGCTGACCAGCATCAGTTGTGGAGGTCTGCGTAGCCAGCGAGCTGCGACAATGCTCCAAATAGCATCTTTCTCCATCATTGACGTCAAGCGCTTGGACAGCTTTTGTTATGCCGCGACATTTTACCTTGGCGTTCATTGCGAACCCCGCCGCCTGGTCTGCCATGCTTTCTGTATGAGTATCGTACTTTCACATAACACGGCAAAAGCGGTCTACCAAGCCGCATACTCGGTATCCGCAATTGGCACCGAGCCCTGCAGCCCTGCCAAGATCTACGGGGCGCGCCCCAGCAAGGAGCTGCTCGACTCTGCCGCCGACTGGCTCGCCAGGCACAACGTCGCTCTGGATAACGATGCCCCGCTCGATACAACGGTGTTCGAGCGCGCAAACGTGCGCAGCATGACGGGCTGCAAGTGCCACGTATCATCCAAGCGATTCGCGGGCTCGCGCTTTATCAAGCTTGCCGACGACATCTATATTGTCGGCGTCGAACTCTGTGCGCTTCAGGCCGCAACCTATCTTCCCTTTCGAGAACTTGTGGAGTACTACTTCGAACTGTGTGGCGCCTATTCCCTTGGGCACGATGCCTCGACATCCTATACCGAGCGCTTCGCGCTCACCTCGACTTCGAGCCTTAAACATTTCTTTAACTCCCTCATCGACTGCAAGGGCCTCGAACTTGCCCGAAAAGCCATCCAATGCGTGCGGGACGGATGCCGATCGCCGATGGAAACGGCGTTTGTCATGATGCTCACGCTACCCAGGCGCGAGGGCGGTCTTGGCATTAGCGAGATCGAGACCGACTACGAAGTAAAGGTCACAGCTGCCGCAAAGAATCTCACGCGGCGCGAAAAGTTCTATATGGATGCATATCTCAAGCGGTCCCGAACCGACATCGAATACAACGGATTTCAGCACGATGCCGAAGAAGACCGCGCCATTGACGAAGAGCGCAAGAACGCGCTGGCGTCTATGGGCTACGGAATCATTACCGTCAGTCGCCATTCCTTTATGCACGCCAGCGCCTTCGCCAGGGTTATGGAGGCAATCCAGCGAAAGGAGGGCATTCGCCCATCGCGCCTGCCCAAAGATTTGGCTCTTCGGTGGTTTCTGTGGGAGAGATTCCGGCATAGGCC
>UMFM01033849.1_pt1 | contig 39047 bp, 33 predicted proteins | sample 1965011 | NCBI WGS metagenome assembly UMFM01 (sample SAMEA4836046, study PRJEB28245) | human gut metagenome | biome: gut microbiome; material: fecal sample | place: Denmark | collected 2008 | reverse complement strand
CTTGACGTGTGCTGTACTTACAAACTTAATAGTTGCATTCCCATCATCGTCTTCTTTATAAGACCCAAGGTTAGGCTCTCCCTGCAAACGTTTTCCTTTTAACTTTTCAGCAAACTCTTCCCAAACCGTCTTAGCTTCGGCAAGAATGTTTTGCATGTCCTCGACACTAGGTTGTAAGGTAATCGTGTGCTTATTCGTATCCACACCGTTGAACTCTTCAGTTGCATCCAAATGGCACCACATAGCACTGCCTTTAATTACTCCATCACTCATGTTTATCTCGCTCCTTTTAATAACCCATTTCTAATCGATACAAGATAGCTCGACCGTCTGCGTCATCCATGAGCAGGGACGCGATCGAGCTACGAATTTCTACCTCTAATTTGTTGTGGTTAAGACTAGCGTACCCTGCGATAATCCCCAAAGCCTGCAATGTCTCTACATCATACTTACCATCAACCATAAATTTCATGAGTTTATTCGCCAATCGAATATTCTTGCTCATCTTTCATAACTCCCTTCAAAATTGTATTGGCCATTACAAAATTGGCTGGCCCTGTTTAACCTTTTCAAGCCAGTCTTCATACACTTTTATCTTGTCCATATCGGACGCGGCATCCCCATCGGCACCCTTGAGCCCCAGACGAAGGCGATACTTCAGGATATTGCCCTTTAGATACCCGACAAGCTCTTCACGTGTGAAGAAGACTTGCATGACCCGTATCGGCTCTATCACTGCTTTTTTGTAATGATCGTCATGCCTGTCCAGTGCTTCCAAATCCATCATGTTCCCCTTCCTTCGTTGCTTCCTCTACTTCTTCCAATGTCGTCGGAACGTTCTTAATGAGAAGCATTTGCGCAATACGTTCACCCTTACTGATTGTATGGGCCGACACACCAATATTTTCGACAAGTAGCATGACTTCTTTGGTGTAGTCGCTGTCAATAATTCCCGTGCCGTTCGCAAGTCTTAATTTAGTTTTGAGTCCTGTCGACGACCGAAGATAAATCTGAACATGATAGCCAGACGGAATATATAACGCAATGCCTGTCGGAATCATGTAGGCTTTGTCTTGCCCCCTTTGAGGGTAGATACGCACCGTATCGTTCGCATAAAGGTCAAAGCAAGCCGCTTCATCCGTTGCGCGATATGGGGGCTTTGCGTCCGCTGTGAGACGCTTGAATTGTAAGACAGTCTTTGGTGGTGTTGCTGATTTTCGTACCATGTTTGTTTTCTCCTTTTCGGTTTATTTCTTCGGATAGTGGCACAATTAATTTTTACCGACACAAAGAAAAGAAAGACAAAGAGAATAATAAAGACAACAAAAAGACAAACATAAAGATATCTTAAAGATATTCTTATTAGTTATCTTTAATAAACAACAATAACAATAAGAAAAGACCTATAAGATTCTTTAAGAGTATTTATATTACTACTAGAATCTTATAGTTCTTCTCTCTTCTTTCTTCGGATAGTGGCACAATTACATTTGTTGTAATAATTATGCAAAACAATATTTACTATTTACCACTTCGTCCAGATTTAAATTTCCTTTTGTTGGTGGTGTTGGTGTCTTCTTGTTTGTTGGAAGAAGGTACTCAACATCTTGCAACCATTCTTCAAGATAATTATGGTCTTTGTACATCTTCACCAACTCTGTACGGATAGATGTAAATAAGTCCCCTGCATGTGCTAAATCACTACCAAAAGAATCGTGAATCATAAAGAAATTCTTATTCCCTTTTTCTGCTTGATTCATAATCACCCGTTGCATATGACTTGCATCAAGACTATGAATAAAGTTTGGTGCAATCCCTTGTGCCTGCTTTTGTGGGTCTATGTCTGTTGATTCTCTGGGGATATACAGACGGATATAACCACCATTAAAACGCATACGACACATTTCAGTATTGGAACGGAATTTGTTTTGTTGAATTGGGAGGCCGTTTGGACTGACCCACGCAACCGCTTCCCCATGCTTACCTATCATGCTTGCAATCTTTTTGAGCCATTCCATCCCTTCAACGGCCTTGACAACCGTTGTCGTGACTGCATCCCAGATTAGTTTTGCCATATAGTTAGCGGCTTGAGAACGACTAAGGAAGATTGGATTCTCTTTGTTTGTGCTGACCCAAGGTTTGATAATGTCTTCTTTAAGGTTTTCGGAGAATCCATATTGCCGCGATCCATACGCAAGAGTCATGACAGAACGCTTGCATACTTTACGCTTGATACCATCACTCCCGAATTTTGCACTTGCGTATGCCAGCCATTCCATTGCAAGCTCTTTAGTGCCATAGGTAATGCACTTATTGCCATTGCTGTCAAGTACTTCTTCACCTGTTTTTTTGTCGGTTTTATACGTGTCTTCCGTGCCCGACACTGCATCATGGTGTAAGACAACATTTACCTTGTCTGCGACAACTTGATAGATGTCGTGAACAACTTCGTCAGGTACAAGATTGACGTTGTTGCCGCCTACTTCATCAGCCAAGAGCATTGAAAAGTGTTGGAGACCCGAACAAGTACCGTCAAATGAAATAGGAAGGCCTGTCTTGAATCCGACTGCCGAACCACCATGAGCGACTTGATATTCACGGAGCTTCTGAAATTCAAAGCAGAACGACAAGAAAAGCATGGGACTTTCATCACCTGCGATTTCGTCCCACCATGTATAGGTGAGTGGGTCTTTCGCACTCTGTAAGATTTGTTCTTCATGGTCTAATACCCACGTTTCCCGTTCCGAGAATGGGATTTTGTCGAGACCTGCAAAACCTGCACCTGCAATATACAGCCACTTCAGGTCTTCATCGCTTGCAAGTGGTGTCGGGTCTGCAAATAACAATAACGCCTTCTGGGCGTCGTCGCCTTGTGGATTCAGGGAGGGGCACATCGGATAGATTCTGCCGCGGTAATCAAGATTCCATGGGAAGTATATACGTTCATAGACGCTATACTTTTTGGCCGTGCCTAGTGTGCTATTGGTTCTAAGCACTTTGGATATTCTTGCGCGTTCGTCCTTGTAATGAGCGACAAGGCGTTTTTTATGAGCCTTTAGTTCCTCTTCCGTCGGATCAACCAAGAGTGGTACTTTTGGCGTCTCGTCCGTTCTAGGGAGTCCGCCAAGGCCCCCGTGATTTTCCATAATGGCAATCATGGTGTTCAAGATTTTGTCGTTGATTATGAATGGTGTTTCCTGTAAGGCGTTGACACAATCAAACAACCACGACAAATCAAGTTGTTCAAGTTTTTGAAGATAATGACGCATGAAAACATTCTTCTGCTTGAAATTCACACGGATGAATTGCGAGAACGGAGCATTCGCGCCGTAATAACCGCCTTCAAAAACGCTAGTCCAAGGTTTGGGGGGCACGACACAAGGATTAAATTTATAGTTATTAAAGGCCATTATGTCGATGCTCTTTGACCATGCTTCTAAAAGCCAATCAGCGGCCCTGAGCGTCTTTTTTTGTTTGAGCGAACCTTTACGATATTCACTTACAATATAATATTCAAAGTAGCCACTTCCCTTAATGATAGCGTCGACAAGTACAACCACTAATTTATGCATATTTACTTTATCGTACTCTGTAGGCGTGAATTTCATATCCTTATAGGCCTTATGGGCATATTGGATTTTGTAGTTGTCCTGTACTCGTTGTTTGAGTCCTTCTTCAAAAAAAGCGGCGTCATTGCGTGTGGCATTTTGTGTGTATTCGTGCCCTTTAAATTCTTCGATAAGGTCTTGAACAAGACTGTTTACAAGAGCGTCAAAGACAAGATGTGTGTCGCCTTCACAGTGCAATGTAGCACCGATAAGCTTATTCAAGAGTGTTACGACACACGTTTTTACAAGCATTTCTTCCTGCCCTGCATACAAGTCTTGTAACTGATTAACAACACCTTGATATGCAGGTACGACTCCACGTTTTGTCGATGGGTACAAGACAGCACGCACATTATCGGAGCACTCCGTAAACACATGTTCCATGAGCTTTCCGCCAACTTTCGTACTTCCCGCCCTGTTTTCAGTAGCGGCTTGCTCGTATGTTTTTCGTAGTACATGCTCTGCTAGTTTTTTGTACTCTTTTTCAAGTGCTAATTGTTCCTGCATTGTTCCTTTAATTTTTGTCATGATTGCGTCCCTTCCTTTCGAGTAGTGGCACAATTAATTTGTGATGCTTACATCGTTGTTATTACCGATGTAAGTTTTGATAATTTATAGAACGTATGTTCGATTTTATGATTAAAATTTTAGCGTGCCTGCCTTCTGAGCGAGACACGCTTTTTACAATCGAACATAAGTTCGCAATTCTATATTACCGAACGTTAGTTCTATATTCAAATATCTTTTCTTTCTCTTTTTGTACTGGCCATTACAATTTTCTATTTGCTTTTGGCCATTGTTATGATTTTGCTGATTGTCTGCACCTGTAGATTTTCACGACGACAATCAAGCCTATCCCCGTTCAAGAACGTTATTGCCGCTCTTTGTTCCTTAGTATCTTCAGGTGTTAAGCCAAGAACATCATAGGCAAGCCAAACTCTTTTACCGCCTTGTTTACGGCAGGCATAAGACAAATGAGGTGCTTTGGACTCGACGACAAAATAACGTTTGTTTGCTAATCGTACAGCATCAACATCATCTACAATCGCGCTGTACCCTTTAGTTAACGGTATTAATTTCATAAGGCGTTCCTTCCCTTTCTTCGTCTGGATCAGACACACAAGGCACTAACTGATACCCTGCGTGTCTGCATCCATGCCGTCATTATTCTGTAATTTCTTGATATCTGCTATTCCTGTAAAAATCACTCTGGCTTATGGCTACCGTGTCGCCACTTTCTGCGTCAAAGGCGATTACAAAATTCTTGCCTTTTGCACGCTCTACATCTCGCCTTGTAACATCCGTAGCGACGTATTTACCGTCTTCCCATTCACTGGCTAGTACCCAACTGTCACGTTCTGCTTTTGAGTCAAACACGTAGAAAATATAGTATTCCTGCTTGTAGTCGTACTCAATTCCTAAAAAGTTATAAGCGGCATAATATCTTCTCTGTTTCATGGTCGTCCCGTCCTTTCTGGCCTTCCGACACACAAGACAGTTTGCGTATCTTGCGTGTCGTTTTTGTACTGGCCAATACAATAATTGTTATTTAAGATTTACCTGCATTTCTTCTTGACAATCACCGCATAAGATGTGCAGGCCTTCCTTGCCTTTTACTGTCGCGTCGCAAATAGGGCATGTATATGTGACACGTTTAACCTGCTTTCTTACAATCTTCTTTTTGTCGCCTTGTAATTTGAACAAGGTCTTGTACGGAATAAAAAGGTCTTCTGGCATTTCTTCAAAAGCCTTTTCAAACACGCCACCTGCTTGAATGTAGTGGCTCATACGCTGGCCAGTCCGTTTTCCGCCTTCCTTGCCTGTATGAGATGTAATGAGACCGACGGACTCCATCTTTTCTGCAAAATCTTTATTGTGATAACAACGTCTAGGCTCACTACCGTCGTAGTGTTGCCAAAGGTGTACCATCTCATGAATAAGAACGGCCATAATTTCTTTATCCGTGTTCTTTTCATGGAGCATATAATCTGGATTGAGTGCAATCTCGTTATACTTGTTTCCTTTTTTATCCTGCCAGCCTTCAGCAGGTACGAAGTAACCACAAGTGTTGCGTTCACGGTTTAACGTGAGAATGCACTCTGGCAATGAGCCTTTAAAAAGCTTGACGTTGTAGTAGTTGAAAATAGCCTGTAAAGCGGCGTATTGCTGAACGTTGATACCGCTGTCGTTCCATGTTGCCGTGTTCGTGTTGTTGGTCTTTTTGTTCGTTGTCATAATAATTTACCGTCCTTTCTTTACGCATTTAAAATAGTTATTTCAAAATATTCGTTTCTGTCACGTATCACAATGTACTTACCTTTGGAAACTTTGTAGTAATACTGAATTTGAAAGTATATATGCTCTTTGTACGTTTCACCTTCTGTATTTACATATGCCAGACTAATGCCATTGTTCCGTGTTCCTTTTAAGATAACTTGCTTGTGTCGTTCCCATGAGCAACCCCTAAACTTTTCATAGTTGACTAGTTTGCCCGTCGTGTTCCGTAAGAACGTGTTCCGTTTGATTTCCTGCATGATGTACCTACCTTTCTAAAATTCTTTAAGGTGCTAATGTCCTTATTCGTGCCGCCAGACCATTTCAGTCTGGCAACACTGATAAAGACACAAGACATACAAGGTTAGATATCTTCGTCGTCTTCTTCCAATTCGTCGAGAAGATCAGACAAGTCTAATTCGTCAAAATCTTCAAAGCGTTCATTCAGCGCTAACCAATCGCTTAAATCATTTAAATCGATAGGTGAATTTTTATCATTGAGACGATCAAAGGATACAAGATTTTCATTACCGTCTAAGGATACGTAGTTATCTCTGTAGCGATAGTCTCCGTAACACACCTTGAAAATGGCGTCCCTTACGTCGTCACAAAGCTCTTCTAAGCTTTCTTCGTTGTTGTCGAAGACTACACTGTTGTAATAACCTTCATCATATGCGAAGGTGTTCCAAATACTGATTAAGTCCGTGTCGTTCATTGTTGAAAGTTGACTCTGAATTTCATCATAGATTGCGTCGTAGTGGTCGTTGTAATTTGTCATAATTTTTACCTTCCTTTCAGAATGTCGGCTTGTCTCATCAGTAGGCAAGTTGCCGTCTTACCTAGACAAGGGATTTTAGTCCCTTGTTTCGACACTATTTATTTTTCTCCGTCCTTTCTTTCTTCTTTTTTTCCAAATACCCAAGCCCATGTGTTCGCCTTTTTTTGGGCCTCTTTCGTGTAAGCGTCATCAATCTTTCGCGCCGCCTCTTCACGATATTCGTTGCCTGTTAATACTGATAGATACTCACGTACCGCCGTGTTCAATTCGACTCTGCAAACCGCTATGCGATAAGACAGTACATCAAAATCGTCGTATACCATTGCCATTGCCAATTTTTCAGTAGCCTTGTCAACCTTAATGATTGCGTTCTGTAATTCCATTTCTTGTGTCATTTTCTTTCCGTCCTTTCTGTATATCACTGGATATACATTGAGATTAAAAATTTTTGGGGCTTTTGTTGTTTCTCTTGTGCCCCTTTGTTGAGTATAGTATATCAGTGGGTATACATTATGTCAAGCCTTTTTTCAAAATATTTTTGAAGACTTTAAAAAACGGCTATTTTATGCGATTAATCTAGACATAGAAAGCTTTTCATGATATGATATGTATACCAATGGATAGACATATTTATAGTTTAGAAAGGATGTGAAAACATGGAAGACAAACATAAAGATGTAATGATACAAGTACGAGTACCCAAAGAAGTACGCGACAAACTCCGTCAAATCGTAGCACGTAAAGCCCAGACGCAAGCCAAGGTTATTAGACAGTTAATAGAAAGATATATACAAGACAATAGCTAAAAGGATAACGACAACAAAACACGACACAAACACCAACAAAAAGGCCCTGTATTAGCACTATTAATAGTTGCTTTTACAGGGCCTTTAAAATTTGCCTAGAACGACAAGGCTATCACGACTATACAGACTATGACGCCAACAAGATACTTTACAGCCTGTTTGTATTCATGGTATCTATAATCTTCCGTCGAACGGATAAGACAATAAAAGAGTCCAATAGTCATAATAGCGCGTATGTTTTCGTGGAGATCCAGAGAATAGAATACGTTGAAAATAGCCATAACAATAATTAGTAAGATGATATAACCAAACATAACTATCTACATCCTTTCAAAGGTATTTTAAGACTGTTTTGTTGCCTTTGTTGTTGTCTTCCTTCTTCTGTCTTCTTTTAAGCTCTTTACGTCTGTCAGATTCTAGTAAGTCCGATAGTGTCTAATATTACTATACAGGCGTTTTAATGATGTGTCTATAGGACTGTTAGAAATTGTAATGGCCAGTACAATTCTATGAGATGTGTAAGGTGCTGTAAGAGTCTATGAGATTCTAAGAGATGTTTTAGTACTTTAGCGTACTAAAAAGCAACAGATGACAGAATGCATGTTCAAGAGCAACTGAACAAATGTTCAAGCCCTAACACCTCCGCCCTGCACCTTTGCTCACCTAATAGTTAGTTAACTAACTATCGATAAAAAAATAACAACAAAACATTATAATACACGCAACAAATCTACACGCATCCGTGTGAATCATATAAAAATAATATGTTTACATGCGTTGATAATCGTTGACAAGCACCACATAAGCACCTATGATATCAGTAAGCTAGACAGTGCCTTGTATGAGATATTATAGATTGTAATGGTCAGTACAATTCTAGGTATCTTGCTTGATACCTATGTAGCTGTAAGAGCGCAATGAATCGCAAGGGACGATAAGACACAATGCGAGTCAGAAGGCGCACAAAAGGCATACGGGGGACGCGCCGCCGCGATCAGTAATACGTAAGGGCATGTAGATTTTTTAGAATTTTTGAAGCTGAAAGGAATGATTAGAATATGGCTCTGAAACGACAAAGAAGAAACAAAGGTGAAGGCTCTATATCACGTACCCCATCAGGCCGCTATAAGGCCACAATCACGATTGGGGTTGGGATAGACGGCAAACAAAAGCGAAAGACGATAACACGAGACACAAAAAGAGAAGTCATCGAAGCTATGGCGCACCTCAAGGCCACTTATGGTCTAGGTGGTTCTAACAGTACCCCGACAAACAAAAAGAATCTTAAAGATATCTGCGAGGACTTTTTAGAATTTAAGAGTACGCAATTAGCCGCATCGACCCTGAGAATGTACATGATGATGTGTAGTACTCTTATCCGTTCTTTCGGAGCTTCAATGCTCATGGAGAACATAACAAAGACCATGATAGAAGAACATTTTACACGAGAAATAAAAGGCAAGCGAGTAGCCATATCAACATTAAAGTTACGAAAAACGGTGTGGGCAACTATATTTAACTTTGCCCTGAAAAGAAACTATATCACCGAGAATGTCTTTAAAGAAGCCGAGATATCTTTTCCCCGTGTCGCCCCTAAAGCAAGCACAATGATTCTCCCGACACCTGAAGAGTTTGAAAGGCTCGTTGAGTGTGCAATGAAACGACAACAATGGTATGGAGTCATTATATACCTTGCATCCGTCACGGGCATGAGAAGCGGTGAATTACGAGGTCTGAAATGGAATGCCATTGATAGAGACAACAAGACAATCACGATCAATAATCAATTAGGTTTTAATGATGCAGATGCTCCCCTAAAAACGTCATCTTCGTATCGAACAATACATGTGACACCAAAGGCATTTGAGATGCTCGACACACTCCAGCGTACAAGTGAATATGTCTTTTCGACACCTAGACACCCAAAAAGCCCTGTTCCCTACAAGACACTGAGCTTTTTGAACAGCATCGTATTTAAAGAAGCAGGAATGCCAGAAGGAATGACGTTCCATGATATCCGACACTACCACGCGACACAATTATTAAAACACGGTATTAATGCAAAGGTCGTTAGTCGTCGTTTAGGGCACACAAACATCGTTACGACCTTGAATCTGTACTTCAACTATCTCCCCAGTATGGACGAAGAAGCAAGCACAATCATGGACTGAATAAGTGCTTATGAAGTGCTTATTACGACAAAAGCAACCATTGCACGGAACGTATGTTTTAAATAAAAGTAGCACAACTAGGCCATTTTATCGAATTAACCTTAGTTAAAGGTCTGAATTGATAATACATTAAGTATACCGCAAGGACGCCATTCTGTCATGTTTTTTTCGCCGACCGCAGGCGGCCAACCTTTTCGCAGCTACCGTTTTATGATAAGATGAGGTAGTATATAGATTCTCACCTATGAAAAGGAGGCTTTTCCTTGTTTAAAATAGCACTCGCCCAGACCCGGGTCTATCCCGGCAATCCTCGGCAGAACGCGGCGGTCATGAAGGACTTCATCGCCAAGGCCAAGGCAGCCCGCTGTGACATCGTCGTCTTCCCGGAACTTGCCATTCCCGGCTACTTCATCGGCGACATCTGGGACCAGCCCGATTACATCGACGAATGCGTCCGCTTCGGCGAAGAAATCCGCGACCTGTCTCAGGGCATGGCCATCATCTTCGGCAACGTAGCCAAAGAAACGGACCGGGTCAACCTCGACGGCCGGACGCGAAAATATAACGCCATGTTCATCGCCTACAACGGCCAATGGCTGTCCCCTGCCCGTTCGCCCTACCCCTTCTACATCAAGACCCTCCTTCCCAATTACCGGGAATTCAGCGACATCCGCTACTTTACGTCCCTCATCGAAGTCGCCCAGGAACGGCACGCCTTCCCGGAAGACTTCTTGTCGCCCGTCCAGATTTCCTTCGACGACGGCCGCAAGTTCCGCATCGGCCCCCTCATCTGCGAAGACAGCTGGGATGAAAACTATCCTTTCAAACCGATGCACTATTTAGGCAAGATGTACGATATCGACTTGTTCGTCAATATTTCAAACTCGCCCTTTACCTTAGGAAAAACCCAACGCCGCCACCGCCTCTTCGGCCAGGCCATCGACAAGATTCACTGCCCGGCAGTCTACGTCAACTGTACAGGCATCCAGAACAACGGCAAGAACATCTATACCTTTGACGGCGCCAGCAGCACCTACCAAAAAGACGGCAGCCACCACAGCGCCTGCAAGCCCTTTACGGAAGAGCTCCTCCTCGTCGACTTTGACGAAACGACGCAGACCTTTACGTCTCCGTCTCAGGTGCAGCCGGAAAAGTCCCAGATTGAAGATATTTACGACAGCCTCCACTACGGCCTCAAGCACTTCATGGATGCCATCGGTGTCCATAAAGTCGTCATCGGCGTATCGGGCGGCATCGATTCGGCCGTCAACGCCGCCCTCTATGCGACGGTCCTGCCGCCGGAGGACATCCTCTTGGTCAACATGCCCAGCTGCTACAATTCGGACACGACCAAGAGCCTGGCCAAAGAACTGGCCGACAACATCGGCTGCCTGTATACGGTCATCCCCGTCCAGGACAGCCTGGAGCTGACGCGCAAGCAGTTCAGGGAAACCGTCCTCCATCAGGGCGAAAAGGAAAAGGGAAGCCTCGCCTTGACCAGCTTCATCGAAGAAAACATCCAGGCCCGGGACCGCTCGAGCCGCATCTTGGCCGCTGCGGCAGCCTCCTTTGGCGGCGTCTTCACGTGCAACGCCAATAAGGCCGAAACGTCTGTCGGCTATGCCACCCTCTACGGCGACAGCGCCGGCTATTTAGCCGCCACGGCTGATCTCTGGAAGCATCAGGTCTACGAACTGGCCCACTACCTCAACGACGAGGTCTTCGGCCGCCATGTCGTCCCTCAGGGCAGCATCGACATCGTCCCCAGCGCCGAACTGTCGAACAAACAGGATATCACCAAGGGACAGGGCGACCCCCTCATCTATCCCTATCACGACTACCTCTTCGCCGCCTTCGTCGAACGCTGGCAAAGGGCTACGCCCGAATCGATCCTGACCTGGTATCTCGACGGAACCCTGGAAAAGAACATCGGCTGCACTGTCGACGTCCACCAATTATTTCCGACAGCCAAGGAATTCATCGACGACCTCGAACGGTGGTGGCGTCTCCTCTCGGGCTTTGCCGTTGCCAAACGGATCCAGAGCCCGCCCATCCTTTCCATCAGCCGCCGCCCCTTCGGCAACGACCTGCGCGAAGCCCAGCTGACACCGTATTTTACGACCCGCTATTTGGAATTAAAAGAACGGGTCTTGTCAGAATCCTGCTAACGGCGTAATAATCGCTTATACGTCAAAGGACTGCTGATTCATCTTTTTGAATCGGCAGTCCTTTTTTCATGTCATGTTATTCCTTTTGACCTCGGTCACGATCATTCCTTGAAGGAATGGCGATTTTCCGGTGTCATGGCCTTTATAAGGTCTTCTTTCGAGCGGTTCTTAAAGTCTTCTATTTCTCCCTTCACAGCCTTATGAAGCTGTACCGTTACCTGTTCATCCTGATGGGAATAGTCTTTAAAGGACAGTTCCAAGACACCGTCTTTTTCCTGATAGGTAAAGGTCAGGGGATTTTCCGTCGTCGTCGTAAGGGTGTTATCTTTTTCCTCTGCCTTGAGGTTCATTTCCTTCATCGTCGTCCATTCATACTGCTGATTGTCCTGGTTGACGATGCTGTCGATTAAGCCCGGATCGGGAATATCTTTTAATTCCCAATTACTCCGTTCTAAGCTGACGATATAGCCATCGTTATTCTTTTCAATTTTGACATCATAGACGCAGTCCATTTCTTTCGGGAACCCCGTTTTTCCGTAGCCGACCCATTGACCGGAATAGTCGACGCTTTTCGAATTAAAGCAGCCGGTAAGAAAGGCAACGGCAAAAATGCTGACAGCAGCAAAGACAATCAATTTCATGAATTTTGACAGTGAACGCATTTGATTACCTCCTTATACCCTAAAATACCTGTTTACTCTGTAAAAGAGAAGTTTTTCCCCTCTTTATTCAACTTATCCAGCAGTTCTTCTTTTTGACGATTTTTAAAGGAATCCAAGTCACCGGCTGCGTCTTTGCTCTTTTGCAGGGTAATGATGGAATCGCCGGTCTTATACTGGAGTTCTTCTTTTTCTTCGTTATAGGTCAGGGATGCCTGGGTATTGCCCGAAATTTCCAATACCTCGTTTTGGAGATTCCCCGTCAGTTTTTCCGTTTCATTCTGCCAACTGTAGGACGCGCTGCTGCCGCTTATGCTTTCCTTGGCATTCCAATAGGAGCGGGTCTGTTCGATGGTATAACCGTTGCCATTGCCGTCTTTCTCGATCTTTAAATCATAAAAGCAGTCAAAATCGGTCTGGTTGTAGCGCCCGGTACCGGTCCATTCGCCGGCAAATTTGTCGGAGCTGCCGCAGCCACCGAGGACGGCCATCGCCAAAAGGCTGACTGCCACGACGACGGCCAATTTCATAAATCGTGAGAATACATTCATATTGTTGCCTCCTTTTTTACCACCATAAAACGCTATAAGGACTCTTCCCTCCAAGGGAAAAGGCTTACACTATTTAGATCGTGCCGACAGTGATTCATGCCTGTGAAAGGAAAACAGCTGCCATGACCGGATCTCCGGGACTCGCGGTGCAGTCCCTCCGATGTCAGCCATGGTAAAAGACGGATTTCTCATTTACCTCATTACTATATAACATAGAAAGTCGGATTCTGTCAATACAAAGTGTGTCAAAACCGATAGATGTACGGCCTCTGTATCCCCTTTTCCATACTTTCGGCGGATCAAAAAAGACGGATGGAAGCTACAAAAAAACACGCCCTGCCCAAAAGGACAGAGCGTGCTGATAGTATAAAACAAGGTATGAACCGGAGGCTACATGTCTTTCAGCCGTCCGACTTCACTCTTTGGTCTCACCTTTTTATGTCCAAAGTTTTCGACGATGATGAACATCATGGGAATGAGGAAGACGCCGACGATAGTCGCAACGGACGTACCGAAGACGACGGTGATCCCCATGTTGACACGGGATGCAGCACCGGCACCGGAGGCCATGGCCAGCGGGATGGAGCCGACGACGAAGGCCAGGGACGTCATGATGATCGGGCGCAGACGGATCTTGGCGGCTTCAATAGCAGCCGACACGGGATCCATGCCGCGCTCATCGACACGGACTTTGGCGTATTCGATGATCAGGATGGCGTTCTTGGCAGCCAGGCCGATGACGGCCAGGATACCGATCTGGAAGTAGATGTTGTTCTGCTGGCTCAGGAGGTAGGCAAAGACGGCTGCCCCAAAGACACCGGCCGGCAGACTGAATAGTACGGCAAAGGGAACTTTCCAGCTTTCATAGAGGGCTGCCAAGACGAGGAAGACGAAGAGGATGGCCAAGGCAAAGACGTAGACCGTCTTGTTGCCGGCTTCGATTTCTTCACGGCTCATGCCGCTCCATTCGTAGGCATAGCCTTCGCCGAGGGTATCGGCTGCGATTTCTTCCAAGGCTTTAATGGCGTCGCCGGAGCTGTAGCCATTGGCCGGAGCCCCTTGGATGGTAATAGCCGGATAGTCATTGAAACGAGTGATGATCGATGCCGATCCCATCGGTTTCGGACGAACGAAATTCGATACCGGAACGAGCTGGTTGCTCGAGTTGCGGACATAGATATGGTTGTTGGCATCGACGGTTTCACGGAATTCCGGAGAAGCCTGGACGATAACCTTGAAGTTACGGCCAAAGATGGTGAAGTCATTGACCTGATAGGAACCGTAGAAGGACTGGAGCGTCGAATAGAGGTCGCTCAGGGAGACGCCTTCACGGGCGACTTTGTCGCGGTCGATTTCGAGCTCATAGCCCGGTGTATCCGCCGCAAAAGCGGTGTAGACCGAACCGATTTCCGGACGCTGACGGGCAGCGGCGATGACTTTCTGTGCCGTTTCTGACAGTTCGGCCGTCGTATGGCCGCCCCGGTCTTCGAGCTGCATGGTGAAGCCTGACGACGTACCCATGCCGTCGATTGGCGGCGGGTTTAAGGCGATGATCGAGGCTTGCGGAATCTGGGCGCCGCGGGCCATGATTTTACCCATCAAAGCGTCGACGGAGAGATCCTTCGTCGTCCGTTCATCCCAGTCGTCAAGGCCGATGAAGGCAGCGGCGGCGTTCGACTTCTGGCCGCCTGCCAGAAGGCCGTAGCCGACGATATTCATGGCCGTCGATACGCCGGGCTGTTCTTTGAGCCAGTTACCCATGTCTTCACTGATTTTCTTCGTTTCCGTCTGAGAAATGCCTTCCGGAAGGGTGATATCCATCATGACGAAGGCACTGTCTTCAGCCGGTACGAAGCCCGTCGGCATGACCCGGAAGACGCCGAGGGTAGCCGCACTGATGACGATCAGGAAGACGACGCACCAGCGCAGGTGGAGCTGCAAGTGAGCCAGGATCTTGCCATAGCCTGCGATGAGGCGGTCGAACCATTCATTGAATTTATTGAAGAATTTGTAAATCCCCTTGGGATTTTCTTCGGGCTTATGGATATTCAAGATGGTCGCGCACATGGCCGGCGTCAGGGTCAGGGCGACGAAGGCCGAAATGAGGACCGAGACGGCAATGGTCAAGGCGAACTGGCGGTAGAGGATACCGCTCATGCCGCTTAGGAAAGCGACAGGGATGAAGACCGAAGCCAAGACGCAGGCGACGCCGATAACCGGGTTCTGTACGTTTTCCATGGCGATGATCGTCGCCTCTCGCGGACTTCGGGCGTTGTATTTAATTTCATATTCAACGGCTTCGATGACGACGATGGCATCGTCGACGAGGAGGCCGATAGCCAAGACCATGGCGAACAAGGTCAAGGTGTTGATGGAAAAGTCAAGGACGGAAAAGAGGGCAAAGGTCCCGAGAAGGGATACCGGGACGGCGATCAACGGAATGAGTGTCGACCGGCCGCTCTGGAGGAAGAGGTATACGATGAGGGCAACCAAGAGCAGGGCTTCGATGAAGGTTTGGATAACTTCTTCGATGGAGGCCCGGACGAACTTCGTGCTGTCGTATACGACTTCATAGTCCATATCGGACGGGAAGGATTCCTTGGCCTTTTCAAGGACGGCTTTCGCACCGCTGACAGACTGCATGGCGTTGGCGTCAGACGTCAGGCTGACCATGAAGCCGGCAGCATTACTGTCATTGAGTTTGGACGTGACGCTGTAGTCTTTCGAACCTAAGTTGACTTCCGCTACGTCGCCGACGCGGACCATAGTCCCATCGGAGTTGGTGCGGATGATGACGTTCTTAAACTGTTCGGCCGTTTGCAGACGACCGTCGGTACGCATGGTGTACTGATAGGTCTGGTTGTTAGCCGACGGCTGAGCGCCGATGGTACCGACGGCAGCCTGGGTGTTCTGGGCCGAAATGGCCGAGATGACGTCTGTCGGCGTGACGTTCAAGATACTCATCTTCATCGGATTGAGCCAAATACGCATGGCATAGTCCGAACCGAATTCCTGGACACTGCCGACGCCGGGAACGGATTTCAAGGCATCCATGAAGTACTGGGTCGCATAGTTCTTCATGAACGTAGCGTCGTACGACCCATTCGGCGAAACGAGGGCGAATACCATGGCCATGGAACTCGTCGACTTCTGGACCGTAACGCCCGTCGCCGTAACTTCTGACGGCAGGGTCGAAGAAACCTGGCTGACTCGGTTCTGGGTATTGACCGTATCCATGTCGCCGTCACTGCCCGTTTCGAACTGGGCCGTCAGCGAATAGGTCCCGTTGTCATTACTGGAACTTTCCAAGCTGACCAGGTCGTCGACACCGACCATTTGGCGTTCGATGACGCTGGCGACGGTCGTGCCGATGACTTCGGCGTTTGCCCCGGGGTAAGATGCCGACACGCGGACTTGGGGCGGCGTAACGTTCGGGTACTTCGCGACCGGCAGGGTTGCGATGGAAAGCAGACCGAGTATGGAAATGATCAGGGAAATGACGACGGCGAAAATAGGCCTGTCAATAAAAAACTTTGATATCACGGTCTCGCCTCCCTACTTGTTTGACGACGAGTCAGAAGCCGTATTGGAGTTATCGTTGTCGATATCCGCCTTGGTCAGCAAGTGCTGGTCGAGGGTCGCTCCCTTTGCTTTCTGATAGCCGTCGACGATGACGATATCGCCGCTCTGAAGCCCGCTGGTGATGATCCAGAATTTACCGACTTTCTGGCCCGGCGTGACTTCCCGAGTCTGAGCCTGTCCGTTGCCGTCGATGACGGAAACGTAGTATTTACCGAGGGTCTGCTGAACAGCCCGCTGCGGGACGGACAAGGCATTGCGCTGAATCTGCGTATCGGAAACGACCGTAGCATACAGGCCGGGGATGAGCAGGTTTTCCGGGTTGTCAAAGACGGCTTTGACGATGATCGAACCGGAGTTGCCGTCCATGCCGTGGTTGACCTGGGCAATGCGGCCTTCATAAGGATACATCGTGCCGTCGCTCAGGCGGAGCAGGAGGTGGTCGCCCCAGTTACTGCCGTCTGCCCCCTGTTTGGTCATCTGCAGGTATTCGGCTTCACTGATGGAAAATTCGACGTAGACCGGATTGGTCGACGAAATGGTGACCAGTGCCGTCGAACCGGCTGTCGCAAAGGTGCCGATAGGCACGTCATCGACGTTCAGCTTGCCGCTGAAGGGCGCATAGACGATGGTATCATCGACGTTATCCTGAGCGGCATCGACCTGGGCCGCGTTAGCCGCGACGACGGCTGCCTGTTGGCGCGTAGCCGCTTCCTGGTCGGTTACGGTCTGCTGCGGAACGGCATCCTGGCTGGCCAGGGCCTGGTAACGGCGGAGATTGAGCTGCTGATTGGCTAAATTGGCTTCGGACTGGGCTTGGGTTGCCTTTGCCTGAGCCAAGGCGGCATCGTACGTACGGCTGTCGATGCGGAACAAGGCCTGACCGGCCGTGACATCCTGACCGCCCTGGACGTACTTTTCTACGACGCGGCCGGAAATCTTCGGCTGAACGGGAACCTTATCCATCGCCGATACGGTACCGCTGTATTCAGCTCGAACGGGCGTGTCTGACGCGACGACTTTATACGTATTGACAGCAACGGGCGCTTTAGTTGCGTCTTTATCAGCACCACAGCCGGCCAAGAGCGCCGCAACCGTCAGGACGGCAACGCTCATCGTCGCAAGTTTGCGTTTTTGTATCATCTTTTTTTTCCTCCTATTTCTTTCGATTCCTGATTTTTAATGCCGTATAATAAGACCTTTATACAACGTTTCATATAATCACTAAAACTGGAATCTTGATTGACATCATTGAAATAATCGATGATATCATCGGCTGCGCTGTGCAGCATGCGCAATAACAGGAGCTTGTCAAAAGGCTTGAATTCTCCTGTCTGCTGAGCTTCATCGAGGAGCTGTTCCAAGAGACTCCAATCCTTTTTGTAGCGGGACTGCAGGCGTTCCCAGACGTCGGGCATCTTCACTAAGAGATCGCAGACCTTCCGGACCGACAAGACCTGCCAGTTTTCATTGGGCACGTCGAAATAGGCAATCAATTTCTCTTCACAGGTCAGGTTGTCATCGTCGACGAGCTCCCGATGGTATTGGTAGACCCTTTCAAGAAACGAACTGATCGCTTCTTCCACGATTTCCTGTTTTGACGAAAAATATTCGTACAAGGTTCGCTTACTGATGCGCAGCTTGCGGGCTAAACCATCCATGTGAAACTCAGAACCATGCCGGTCGATTTCACGCAAGGCTTCCGCCAGAATCTTGGCGCGGATATCTTCTGTCATGTAAACACATCCTACTCACAAAAATATAACATACTGTCTCTGAAACTCAAACATAAAACCCAGTACCAATTTATAGTTTAATATACCGCACCATATAAGTCAATATACGGCTCTAAACAAGTTGTAATTATTATTTTTCCAATTGGCCAGCCAGTTTCCGGATGGGCAAAAAGCGGTATAACAAGGCTCCGCAGGCGGCACCGAGGCAGGTATTGGGTAAAAAAGCGACGATAAAAAACCACAGGGCCACGGCTTTAGAATCTAAGACGAAGGCCGCCACGGGATAAGCGATGAGGCCGCCTAAAAGTCCGGTCCCGATGATTTCACCGGCAACGGCCCCCCAGATGGATCCCGTCCTTTTATAGAAGATACCGGCCAAGGCGGCGCCGATCATGCTGCCGGGATAGGCAAGGACCGTCCCGACGCCCATAGCCATGCGGATCGACGAGATGCAGAAGGCACCGGCCGTCGAATAGCGCCAGCCGACGAGGACGGCTAAGAGGACGTTGATGAGATGCTGCAGGGGAAAGACGCGGGCCCCGCCGAAGGGAAATGAAACGAAGGGAGCCAGCAAGACTCCGATGGCGATGAAGATAGCCGTCACCGTCATTCTTTTAAGTTCAACATTGTTCATGGGTAATCAAGACCTTTCCATACTGTTGCAACAGATCGCCATTCAGGCTGTAAAAAGCATCGAAGAGGCGGGCGTGAAAAGAACCGGGCCCGGCACTTCCGCCTCTTTCCATGGCCAGTTCGCCGCCGATGCCCATGGCCGTGACGCCGGCGACAGCTGCCGTAAAGGCGTCGCTGACGGCGGCAAAGGAGCCGATGAGGGATGACGTCATGCAGCCCGTACCGGACACATAGGTCAGCATGGGGCAGCCGTTGTGGACGGCAGCCGTCTGCTTGCCGTCGGAAATGATGTCGACGGCGCCGGTAATGGCAATGGTCGTTCCCAATTGTTGGGCAAGGTCGGCCGCCAACGTACCGTCGACGGGACGGACCAGGCTGTCGACGCCGAGGTTGCGGCCGCTCTTATGATCGGCCAGGCAGGTGATTTCCGCCGCATTGCCGCGGATGACCGAAAGGGGTAGTTCCCGGACCAGGCGCAGGGCCGCTTCCGTGCGAAAGGTCGTCCCGCCGGCCCCGACAGGGTCGAAGATGATGGGAACGCCCTTACGGGCTGCCGCCTTTCCGGCCAGGATCATGGCCTCCAGGGTCCACTGCTGGAGGGTGCCCAGATTGAGGACCAGTGCTTTCGCGGCCGCCGCCATTTCGGCGACTTCTTCGACGGAATTGGTCATCGTCGGCGAGGCGCCGATGGCCAGGGTCGCATTGGCGCAGTCGTCCATGGTGACAAAGTTCGTAATGTGATGAATGAGGGGCCGTTCCCGGCGCAGGGCCGCAAGTTTCGAGCCCATGTCTTCGACGATGGTCATGACCTCCTCCCTCCTTATTCGCCACCCTCTTCACGGGCGGCGACGTTCTTGTCGAAGAGGGCATCGGCAAACTGGGCAGCATCGAAGGGACGAAGATCGTCGACGCCTTCGCCGACGCCGACCCAGCGGACGGGGACGCCCAGTTCCCGTTTAATCGACAGGATGACGCCGCCTTTGGCCGTGCCGTCGAGCTTGGTCAGGACGACGCCGGTCAAGGGCACGACGTCGCCGAAGAGCTTGGCCTGGCTGACGGCATTCTGTCCCGTCGTGGCATCGAGGACGAGCAGCGTTTCCTGGGGAGCCCCATCGATGTTGCGGCCGGCGATGCGGGCCATTTTCCGCAGTTCTTCCATGAGGTTGGACTTAGTCTGCAATCGGCCTGCCGTATCGACCAGGAGGATATCGATGTTACGGGCTTTCGCCGAAGCCGTGGCGTCGAAGACGACGGCAGCCGCATCGGCTCCTTCCTGATGCTTGACGATGGGAGCGCCGACCCGTTCGGCCCAGATGGTCAGCTGTTCCGACGCGGCGGCCCGGAAGGTATCGCCGGCAGCCAGCATGACCGATTTCCCCTGTTCTTCATAGTATTTCGCTAACTTACCGATGGTCGTCGTCTTGCCGACGCCGTTGACGCCGACGACGAAGATGACCCGTGTCCCCTCCGTTTCCGGCAGGGGTTCATCGTTTTCATTCAAAAGCTTGACGATGCACCCTTCAAGGTAAGGTACGACGTCGTTCCCGTCTTTGATATCCCGGTTCTTGACGCCGGTCCGGATCTGATTGAGGAGGTATTCCGTCGTTTCGACGCCCATGTCGCCGGTCAGCATGACCGCTTCCAAGTCGTCATACATGTCGTCGTCGATTTTCGCGTAGCCGCGGACGACGGTCTCTATGTTTTGAATGAGCGAGTGTTTCGTCTTTTCTAAGCCTTTTCGAAGTTTTGAAAAAAATCCCATGATCATGTTCCTTCCTTTAATAATTCATCTACTTTGACCGACAGCAGCCGCGATACGCCCTTTTCTTCCATGGTGACGCCGAGGAGCGTATTGGCCGCTTCCATCGTCTTGCGGCGGTGGGTGATGACGATGAACTGCGTCGAGCCGCTGTAATTCTGGAGATACTTGGCCATGCGCTCTACATTGGCTTCGTCGAGGGCCGCGTCTACTTCGTCGACCAGACAGAACGGCGCCGGATGAAAGGCCAAAAAGGCCAGGAGCAGGGCGATGACCGTAAGGGCTCGTTCGCCCCCCGAGAGGAGGGTCAGAGACTGCTGTTTCTTTCCCGGCGGCCGGATGTAGATTTCGACGCCGGACTCTAAGATGTGTTCTTTATCGGTCAGGGCCAAATGGGCCGTTCCGCCTTCAAAGAGGCAGCTGAAAATCTGCTGGAAATGGACGCCGATATCTTGAAAGGCCTGACCGAATTGGTCGGCCATGGCCTTGTCGATGTCGGCGACGACGGCCCGCAGCTTTTCCCTCGATTCTTCTAAATCGAGGCACTGCTTCTTGTAAAATTCTTGTTTATCCAGGGCTGCCTGATAGTCGTCTTCGGCAGCCGGGTTGATGGTACCTAAGGCCGTTATTTGTGATTTTAACTGACTGACCTTGTCGTGAAGCTCTTTCAGCGAGCCTTCGCGGCGCCGATCCATGGCTTCCTGCCGACTCAGGCCCTGCATGGCCAGCCGTTCTTCATGATGACTGATATCGCTCTTATATTTTTCCATCTGGATATCGGCAGCATTGAGGCGCTGCTGCCAGGTCTGACTGCGCTTACGCAGGTCGTCGACGAGTTCGTCCAGGTCATGGCTCTGCTGCAGCCGTTCGCTGCGGCACTTATAGAAAGCTTCTTTGGCCTCATCGGAACGAGCCGTTTCGGCCTTCTTCACTTCGATATTCTGAGCCAGCTCCTGTAAGAGCCTTTCCGTCGTTTGGCGGCGCTCGCGAAGGTCCTTACGCCGTTGTGCAAGGATTTCCTGCTGACTCGTCAATTCGTCCTGCCAGGAAGCGTGCTGAGTCAGCTGTTCTTCCCCATGGCGGACCTGTTCTTTTAAGGTCGCCGCCGTGATCTGACATTCCGTCAGGTTCTTCCGGCACCGCTCTGCTTCGGCCTGGGCGGCATCGGCTGCGGCCTGCCACTGGTGAATGTCCGTTTCCGGTTCTTCTTCCAGGGCCGAGAGCGCCTTTTCTTTGGAAACGAGGTCGGCTTGGATATCCGCGCGGGCCGTGTCAAGGGCTTCGACGCGCTTATCCATATCGGTCACGGTCTTTTCAAGGTCGCGCAATTCCGAAGCGAGCTGCGCAGCCTGCCATGCGGCCTGGCCCGATTCCTGCTTGGCCTTTTGCAGGCCTTCTTCGGCCGCCGCCAAGACCTGTTTCCCTTCTTCAGCCGTTCGGCGCAAAGCCTTGCCCTTTTCCGTCAACCCTTGGAGCTTTTTTTGACCGTCGTCAAGGTGCTGCTGCAAGTCTTCCATCAAGGCTCTGCGGCTGATGAGGGAGCCTTCCTGATTTCGCGTACTGCCGCCGGTCAGGGAGCCGCCGGCATTGAACTGCGTGCCGTCGAGGCAGACGATGCGCAGACGGTGGCCGTACTTCTTGGCGACGGCCGACCCCGTGTCCATCGTATCGGCCAAGAGTGTCTTCCCCAATAAAGACGTAAAGACCGTCTTATATTTTTCTTCATACGTAATGACATCAGAGGCAAAACCCAGGATGCCTTTTTCCGACGCGGCCCGTTCTTCATCGGCGGTCCGCGTCCGGTTTCTCAGGGTATCCAGGGGCAGGAAGGTCGTCCGGCCGGCTTTCTTTTCTTTTAAATAGGAAATGGCCTGTTTGGCCGCCCCTTCGTTTTCGGCCACGACGTACCGGGCCGCGGCGCCCAGGGCAATGTCGACGGCGACGGCAAACTTACCGGGAATGCGGCATAATTCGCCGACGGCGCCGCAAAGCTCGCTGCGCCAGGGCTGCGATGCCGTAAGGACGACCTTGACGGCCCGGCCCAAGCCTTCGTGTTCTTGTTCCATGCTCCGTAAGACGCCGATGCGCTGTTGAGCCCCGTCGACGTCACTGCGAAGACGGCGATAGTCCCGTTCGACGTCCTCCAGGAGGGCCTGCGCCTTGGCAGCGGCCTCCTTCTGAGCGGCAACCTCCTTTTCCCGGTCTCGAAGGCGTTGCTGCCACTGGTCTCTTCGATCTTCGACGGCCTGACTACGGCCCTTCAAGTCTTCCAAGGCCTGCTTTTTTTCTTCGAAAGCGCGAAGGGCTTCTTCACAGGCGTCGGCATTTTCTTCTAAGCGGCGGCGCAGGTCATCGCGGTCGCGGCGCAGCATGAAGGCGTCGCGGCTGCGGCTGGAATTGGCATCGAGGCGTTCCTTTAGGGCGTCGGCAGCTTGTTTAGCCTTGTCGTCCGCTTGGGTGACTAAGGTTTCGGTCAGGGCCAGGGCCTTTTGAGCCGCTGCCAGCTCGGTTTCCTTTTGTTCCTTCTGCTGCCGCAGTTCTTTCTCCTTGGCTTCCCAAGACGTCTGCCGCTCTTGGAGCTGGCCTTCATCCTTTTCATCGGCAGCCTGCTGCTCAGCCAGTTCGGCTTTTCGCTGAATGCAGGCTTCCTGGCGATGGGTCAGGCTGTCCAATTCGTTGTGCACGGCCATGGCTTCTTCATCGAGGCGACGCAGTTTTTCTTCTTCCGCCGCCATGGAGGCCATGAGGGCCTTGCGCCGCTGTTCGGCATCGGTCAATGCTTTGGCCGCTTCCTGTTCTTCCGCCGATGCCGACTGGCGGCTGTTTTCGGCTTTGGCCAAGAGGCGTTCGCTGTTGCGCAGCTCCTGCAAGGTCAAAGTTCCTTCATAGGCCAGTCGTTCGCTGTCGAGGGTTCGGAACTCCTTCAGTGTTTCAGCCTGTTTCTGCAAGGGTTCCAGCTGCTCTTCGAGGACACTGGTAAGGTCGCCGATGCGTTCCAAATTGCGTTCCGTTTCCGCAATTTTTCGCAGGCCTTCGGCTTTTCGCCCCTTAAAGCGGCTGATGCCGGCCACTTCTTCAAAGATGACCCGCCGTTCTTCAGGCTTGCTGTTCAAGATGCGATCGACGCGGTTCTGGCCGATGACGGCCATGGAATCCTGACCGATACCGGTGTCGGCAAAAAGGATATGGATATCCTTTAAGCGGCACGGCCGACGGTTGATATAGTATTCACTGTCACCGGACCGAAAGAGGCGCCGGGTGACGACGACTTCCGTAAATTCCGTGTCCAGGGCATGGTCGCTGTTATCAAAATAGAGCGATACTTCGGCCGCACCCTGAGGCCGGCGGGTTTGTGTACCGGCAAAGATGATGTCTTCGGCACGCTGGCCCCGCAGTTGGCGGATGTTCTGTTCCCCCATGACCCAGCGGACGGCATCGGAAATGTTGCTCTTACCGCTGCCGTTGGGCCCGACGATGGCCGTAATACCCTTATCAAAGTTCAAAATTGTCTTATCGGCAAAGGATTTGAAGCCTCTCAGCTCCATTTTTAATAACTGCATAATAGTTTACTCTCTTCATCAGCCGTGAGTACGAATTTTCTGGTCATACGCAGGCCTCCCCTTATTTTTTCGTATAGTTATCATACCATAATTAGCCGTCCGTCGCCAGCCGCACCTCTTCGCCGCCGGGACAGACAAAGATTGTGTAAAAAATCCCCAAAAGGGTTGACGAACGAAAGATTAATGATTATATTAGAATTTGGGGTTAGAGGCCCTGATTCTGCAGAAAGGGAGAGTACCGTAACATGATTCAAGTTTACAAGCACAGCAACGGCCACTTGGATGGAAACATTTCCTTGGCATCGGCTGAAAAAGGCTCATGGATCAACGTCGTAAACCCGGATTCCGACGATTTGCAGCTCGTATCCATGGTCACGGAAATCCCCACCGATGTTTTGAAAACCGCCTTGGACACGGAAGAACGTTCCCACGTTGAAATCGAAGACAACTACATCTTCGTCGTCATCAACATTCCCGTCGTCCTGGAAACGGACAGTTACGACACACTGCCCCTCGGTATCTTCATCACATCCGACTTCATCATCACCCTCTGTATCGAGGAGACGGAAGTCATGCGCGCTTTTACGAAAAACACCTATCCCCTGTTCCACACCTTTAAAAAGACGCGCTTCTTATTTCAAATACTCTATCGTTCGGCAACCTTATTCCTTCGTTACTTAATGCAGATCAATCACCGAACGGATGATCTCGAAGAAACACTGCGCCATTCCATGCGCAACAAGGAATTTTTCATGCTCTTGGAATTACAGAAATCCTTGACCTACTTCACATCGGCCCTCAGGGGAAACGGCATCGTCATGGAGCGCCTCATGCGCCTGCGCCGCAACACGGCCCTTCACCATCTCATTAAAATGTATGAAGAAGACGAAGACCTCCTGGAAGACGTCATCATCGAAAACAAGCAGGCTATCGAAATGGTTGAAATGTATTCCAACATCCTGATGAGTATGTCCGATACCTTCGCGTCGATCATTTCCAACAACCTGAACTTAGTCATGAAATTCTTAGCCTCGATTACGATCATGCTGGCAGTTCCGACGATTATCTTCAGTTTATGGGGCATCAACGTCCAGGTCCCCTTCCAAGATACGGCGAACGGCTTCTTCTACGTATCCGGCATCGCCCTCATCTGTACGATTACGGCGGCTATCTTATTGTGGCGAAAGGATTTATTCTAAAAGTTATGCTAAAAACTGCCTTGCCCCTGCACCATGCTCTTGATCGGTTCAAAAGACCGCCGGTGTATCGGACAGGGCCCATATTCCCGAAGGGCTTCCATATGCATCTTCGTCAAATATCCCTTGTGGACGGCAAAGCCGTACTGGGGATATTTTTTGTCGTATTCGACCATCAGCCGGTCTCGCGTCACCTTGGCGATGATCGACGCCGCGGCGATGGACGCGCTTAAGGCGTCGCCGTGGACCAGGGACCGATGCGGCATCGTAAGGTCCCGCAGGGGCATGGCATCGACCAGGACGGCTTCGGCCGGAACGGCAAGGCCTTCTACCGTCTCGTACATGGCCTGCATCGTCGCATGGTAGATGTCGAGGCGGTCGATGTCCTTTTCTGATTTGGCGATACACGACACGGCCACGGCTTCGGCCATGATTTTGTCGTACAGCTCTGCCCTTTTGGCGGGCTGTACTTTTTTGCTGTCATTAAGGCCCGGACAGTCCCAAAAGGGCGGCAGGATGACGGCGGCTACCATGACCGGCCCTGCCGCAGGCCCGCGGCCGGCTTCGTCGATACCGGCCACATGGTACAGGCCCTGGCGGTAATACTGCCCTTCCGGATCATAGAGGTGAAGGACCCGTTCCCGTTCCTCTTCTTCCTTGATTTTCCGCTTCATGTAGGTGTCGGCCAGCTTTCGGACCGACACCCGGCCGTCGCCCTTCATGGCCGAAAGCAACGCTTCGATGTCCCGGCCTTGGGCCAACAGCTCTTTCAGGTCGGCTACCTTTAATTTGGCAATGTCCATGTCATTCATCCCCTTCAAATTCACCGAGGCGGTCGAGGGAAATGGCGCCGATTACGCCTTCGCGGAATTCCTTCAAAATGAGTTTATATGTCTTTTCTAAGTCGACGACGCCGCCGGAGACGATGCAGCCTCGCTTGCGGCCGATGGCTTCAATCGTTTCCAGTGGTTTGTCGCTGAGTTCTTCCAGTTTATAGCGGCCTTTCAATTCATCCGGGTACTGGGCCGTCAGCTGTTCGATGAGCTGGGCAATTACCGTTTCCATATCGAAGACGGTGTCGGAAATGGCCCCCGTTGCGGCCAGCCGGTAGGCACTGGTCTGATTTTCAAGTTTCGGCCACAAGACGCCCGGCGTATCGAGGAGGTCGAGCTGGTCGCCGATGTGGACCCACTGCTTGCCCTTCGTTTCCCCGGGCTTATCGGCCGTCTTGGCGGCGCTTCGGTGGGACAACTTATTGATCAGCGTCGACTTGCCGACGTTGGGGATCCCCAGGATCATGGTCCGGACGGCGCGGTTCTTGAGGCCCCGTGCCTTCCAGCGTTCGAGCTTGGGCGCCGCTAAGGAGCGGATGAGGGACACGAGCTGTTTGACTCCCTTGCCGCCTTTGCTATTGAGGGCCATGACCTTTCTCCCCTGCTGTTTATAGTAGGCCACCCATTCGTCGACGACGGCCGGATCGGCCAAATCGGCCTTATTGAGGACGACGACGGACGGCTTGTCGCCGATGAGGGATTTGATCATGGGGTTGGTGCTGCTCAAGGGGATGCGGGCGTCGACGAGTTCGATGACGACGTCGATGATTTTGAGATTTTCCTGAATCAGGCGCTTGGCCTTGGCCATATGGCCGGGATACCAGTTGATTATCATAGAAACTCCTTTATAGAAAAAAAAGAAAGGGGGCTGTTCCTAAAAACAGCCCCTTTTCACTGTCCTGAGACAGCGAATGACAGTATAAGCGATTTCGTCCTTCGAGGGCTTACCATAGGGCATGCTTTCGACAAAGGAGATTAGCCTTCTCTAGTTGCGCTCACATGAAGGATGTGTTCGATGACGTCATCGATCGGCTTGTCGCCTAAATCACCTTTCGAGCGGTCGCGCAGGCCGAAGGCACCGTTTTCCATTTCCTTATCGCCGACGACGGCCATGTAAGGAACTTTTTCCATCTGTGCCTTGCGGATCTTGTAACCCAGTTTTTCATTGCTTTCGTCCACTTCGACGCGGATGCCCTTGGCTTCCATCTTCTTGGCAACGTCCTGGCAGTAGGCCAAGTGTTTTTCAGAGATCGGCAGGATCTTGATCTGAACCGGAGCCAGCCAGGTCGGGAAAGCACCGGCATAGTTTTCGGTCAAGATGCCGATGAAGCGTTCGATCGAACCGTAGACGACGCGGTGGATCATGACCGGACGGTGTTTCTGGCCGTCTTCCCCGGTGTAGGTCAGGTTGAATTTTTCCGGCAGGAGCATATCGAGCTGGATGGTACCGCACTGCCAGGTACGGCCGATGGGGTCCTTCAAGTGGAAGTCGATCTTCGGACCGTAGAAGGCGCCGTCGCCTTCGTTGATGCTGTAGTCGAGGCCGAAGTCATCCATGGCTTTGCGCAGGGCATCGGTCGTCATTTCCCAGGTAGCGTCGTCGCCCATGGAGTTGTCCGGACGAGTCGACAGTTCAGCGTGGTAGGTCAAACCGAAGGTAGCATAGACTTCGTCGAAGAGGCGGATCGTTTCCTGGATGACGTCTTCGATCTGGCTAGGCATCATGAAGATGTGGGCATCGTCCTGAGTGAAGCAGCGGACGCGGAACAGGCCGTGGAGGGCGCCGGACAATTCATGACGGTGAACGAGTCCCAGTTCGCCGATGCGCAGGGGCAGTTCCTTATAGGAATGAGGTTCGTTGGCATAGACCAACATGCCGCCCGGGCAGTTCATCGGTTTGATGGCGTAGTCTTCATCGTCGATCTTGGTGAAGTACATGTTTTCTTTGTAATGATCCCAGTGACCGGAAGTTTCCCAGAGTTCGCGGTTCATGATCATCGGAGTCATGACCTGCTGGTAGCCGTAGCGGCGATGAACTTCGCGCCAGTAGTCGATGAGCAGGTTGCGGACGATCATGCCCTTCGGCAGGAAGAAGGGGAAGCCCGGGCCGTATTCGCTGAGCATGAACAGGCCGAGCTGTTTGCCCAATTTACGATGGTCGCGCTTTTCAGCTTCTTCCATCATCTTCAAGTAGTCGTCGAGTTCGGATTTCTTTTCAAAAGCCGTGCCGTAGATACGCTGGAGCATCTTGTTCTTTTCATCGCCCCGCCAGTAGGCACCGGCAACGGTCTGGATCTTAAAGGCTTTGACCCGGCCTGTCGATTCGCAGTGCGGACCGGCACAGAGGTCGTAGAAGTCGCCTTGGCGATAGACGGAGATGACGGCATCTTCCGGAAGGTCCTGGATGAGTTCTACTTTATAATCCTGGCCGGCATCTTTGAACATCTTCAACGCGTCGGCACGGGACAGGATTTCTTTGGTAATGGGAAGGTTTTCTTTTACGATCTTAGCCATTTCAGTTTCAATGGCACCGAAGTCGTCCTGTGTGAAGCGGTGTTCTGTATCGAGGTCATAGTAGAAACCGTTTTCAATGGACGGGCCGATGGCGAACTTGACGCCCGGATAGAGGTGCTGGATCGCCTGGGCCATGATATGAGAGGCTGTATGGCGAAGGGTATCCTTCCCTTCCTGATCGGCAAAGGTGAAGAATTCGACCGTCGAGCCGTCGACGATCGTTTCACGAAGGTCCGTGATTTCACCGTTTACCCTTGCGACTAAAACCTTTTTAGCAAGACTGTTGCTCAGTTCTTTTACGGCCTGGGCAAGAGAAATGCCATCGGAAAATTGTTTTTTGCTTCCATCTTTCAACAGTAATTCTGCCATACGAAACATCCTCCTTAATAAAAAAAGCCCTCGTCCTCAAGGGACGAGAGCATTACTCACGTGGTTCCACCCTAGTTCACCGGGAAAAATCCCAGCGTACTCAAGCGCCGTAACGGGGCGTCCGGAGTTTCTTACTCAGTTCAGAAACTCAGCTCCAAGGCGGTAACTTTTCAGTCTTTATAAGGTACTCCCAGCAACGTACCTCTCTCTGTCATAAAGGAGCTGTAAAGTGTTGTCCTTTTCAAAGCTTTTCTCTTATATCTAAGGTATGCGTAAATTATACGGCACGTTTCGGGCCTTGTCAAGTGAGAGAAACCATCTTTCCACCCGGAATATTTCACAAAAAAAGCACTGTCTCAGAGAGACAGTGCTTTTATCATTCACAATCAAGTAGCTTATGCGAGGCCTTTCTGTTTCTTGATAGCTGCGGTGAGCATCGGAAGAACTTTGTAGACATCGCCTACGATACCGTAGTCGCAAACTTTGAAGATCGGAGCATCTTCGTCTTTGTTGATGGCGATGATGCAGTCAGAGCCGGACATACCAGCCAAGTGCTGAATAGCACCGGAGATAGCGCAGGCAATGTAGATCTTCGGAGCAACGGTTTTACCCGTCTGGCCGACCTGATGGAGAGCGCTGATCCAGCCAGCGTCAACTGCGGCACGGGAAGCACCGACAGCGCCGCCGAGAACGTCTGCGCATTCTTTCAGGATGCCCGTAGCGAACGGTTCTTCACCATTCATGCCGCGGCCGCCGGAAACGATGATGTCAGCGTCTTCGATCTTAACGCCTTCGCCGCCCATTTTAATGAGTTCGACGAAACGAGTCATCATGTCAGCATCGGAAACTTTAACTTCTTTTTCGATAACTTCACCCGTTGCATTGGGGTCAGCTTCCGGTTTTTTGAAAACGTGCGGACGAACCGTACCCATCTGCGGGCGGTTGTCTTTACAAATGATTTCAGCCATGATGTTGCCGCCGAGAGCCGGACGAGTCCATACGATGGTCTTGCCGTCGTCGTCAACGCTGAGCTGCGTGCAGTCAGCTGTAAGGCCCGTTTTCAAGGTGTTGGCAACGCGAGGGCCGAGGTCACGGCCGATGTTGGTAGCACCAACGAGGAATACGTTAGCTTTTTCTTCTTCGAAGAAGTCGCAAAGAACTTTTGCATATGCTGTCGTATTGTAATGTTCGAGTTTCGGATCGTCATAGACGAAAACTTTATGAGCACCGTGAGCGATCAATTCCTGTGCCAACGGTTTTACATCTTTACCAATAAGAATAGCGCCGACTTCGTCGCCAATGGTGTCAGCCAAGATGCGGGCCTGACCCAACAATTCAAAAGATACATCACGTAATTTGCCTTCAAACTGTTCAGCAATTACATAAATGCCTTTGCATTCTGCTAAATCCATTTTCACTGTTCCTCCTTGAATTAAATGATTTTCTGGGCAGTCAGTTTTTCCATGAGCTGGTCGACGATTGCCTGTTCGTTGTCGTCTTCAACTTTGAGAACGAGACCGCCGGATCTCTGAGGCGGAGTGAAAGTTTTACGAACTTTTGTCGGAGAACCACTCAAACCGATAAGCGTTTCGTCAACGCCGATAGCAGCAGCGTCTAAGGTCGGGATTTCACGGCGTTTTGCTTTCATCGTGCCGCGAATGGTCGGGAAACGCGGTTCATTCAAGTCTTTTACGGCGGTGATGAGGACAGGGAAATTAGCTTCAGTTACGATGTAGCCTTCTTCATTTTCCTGCTGGACAGTGACTTTGTCGCCTTCGACTTTGATGTCGCGAGCATACGTAATCTGCGGAATACCGAGTTCGCAAGCGATCTGCGGGCCAACCTGAGCGGTATCGCCGTCGATAGCCTGTTTGCCGCAAAGAACCAAATCAAATTTTTCGATGCCTTTGAGTTCAGCAACTTTTTTAACAGCCTGTGCCAAAGCATAGCCCGTGGCTAACGTATCGGAGCCGCCGAGTTTACGGTCAGATACGAGATAAGCATCGTCAGCACCCATAGCGAGACCTTCACGAAGGACATCTTTAGCCTGTTCAGGACCCATGGAGAGTAACGTGACTTTGACGTTATCCTTATCAGCGTCTTTCAACTGCAGAGCACCTTCCAGTGCGTTCTGGTCGAAGGGGTTGAAAATGTTAGGAACACCAGCACGGATGATGGTATTTTTTACGGGGTCAATCTTAACTTCTGCTGTGTCCGGAACCTGTTTGACACATACCAATATTTCCATTTACGTTTGCCTCCTAAAGTCTTTTTTTATGCAACAGGCTTGGCTGATGCCAAGCCTGCATCATAAACTTCAATTATCTTAACAGAGCACCAGCTGTAACCATGAGCTGAACTTCGTTCGTGCCTTCGTAGATCTGAGTGATCTTAGCATCGCGCATATGACGAGCAGCCGGATATTCTTCGCTGTAGCCATAGCCGCCGAAAATCTGGACAGCTTCAGTGGAAACACGCATAGCAACGTCGGAAGCAACGCGTTTTGCGATAGCAGCTTCAACCGTGAACGGTTTGCCTTCCTGTTTCAAGCAAGCAGCTTTGTAAACGAGGTTGCGAGCAGCTTCGATCTGCATCTTCATGTCAGCCAATTTGAAGGAAACGGACTGGAATTTGCAGAGCGGTTTGCCGAACTGTACACGCTGTTTGGAGTATTCAACAGCATCTGCCAAAGCAGCTTCTGCGATGCCGAGAGCCTGAGCGCCGACGCCGATACGGCCGCCGTCGAGGGTCATCATAGCGATCTTGAAGCCTTTGCCTTCTTCGCCGAGCATGTTTTCAGCCGGAACTTTGACGTCCTGGAATACGAGTTCCATCGTGACGGACGTATGGATGCCCATCTTGTCTTCTTTTTTACCATAAGTGAAGCCGGGCATGCCGTCTTCGAGGATGAAGGCCGTGATGCCGTGGTTGCCTTTGCTCTTGTCGGTCATAGCGAAGACAATGTAGATATCAGCATGGCCGCCATTGGTGATGAAGATCTTGGAGCCGTTCAGGGTGTACGTGCCGTCGTCGTTTTTAACAGCGACAGTCTGCTGGCCGGAAGCGTCCGTGCCGGCATTCGGTTCGGTCAAGCCGAAAGCGCCGAGTTTCGTGCCTTCAACCAAGGGAACCAAGAATTTTTCTTTCTGTTCTTCCGTGCCGAACTGCCAAATCGGGTTAGCACAGAGGGAAACCGTTGCAGACAAGGTGATGGAAACGCCAGCATCGTATTTAGCTAATTCTTCAACAGCCAAGATGTAGCTCAAAACGTCGCCGCCGTCATCGCCGGCACCGCCGTACTTTTCTTCAAAGTAAGCGCCTGTGATGCCCAAGCTGAGCAGTTCAGCGATCAGTGCGTCATCATAAATGCCCTGATGGTCGCGTTCCATGATCGTAGGAGCTAATCTCTTTTCACCGAAATCTCTAGCGAGGTTCATGAAATCCTGTTGTACTTCTGTTAAGTTAAAATCCATGATGTGTCCACTCTCCTTAGTGTATAGTTAATTTACAGTAAAGCCTTAAGATAAAACCTGAAATCTGAGACAATACATTGTCCGGTTGATACAAAAAAACAGCTTGGATATATATTCACACGGTCTCAGTGCTTACAAGTGCATTGTACAACTTTTCACAAGTTAAATCAATAGCAAAAGTGCTATAAATCACAATATAACCATTCCATTTTCTCATCTTAAAGTATTAACAAGACTTTTTGGTACTAGCAAGGCAAAAAGGAGAAAATAGCCTTGACACGGTACGTCTCATTTTTACTGTCGGTTTTTATTCTTATACCTAACTATACTGGTTACAAATACTTAGGAAAGCTTACGGTTGTATTATAGCACGGATACCCCTAAAGTTGTCAAGGATATGTGCCGTAATTCCCCAAATTTTATAATCGCCGTACGTATAAATCTTTACCTGGTAGGTCCGGCGCGGCCGCCACTGGCCTCGCATGGGCATCTCCAGGTCCTTCGGGAAGTCCGGTGCCGGCCGGGTTGCCAGCTCGATGTTGCCGATTTCCGGCTGATGGTCGTCGAACCATTTCAAGGGAACCGTAAAGGTGTGGTCCACTTCACCGGTGCTCAAGGTAAAATCCGTCGTATCCATATAGGCGGCAAAGGGCCAGACGGTGACGCCGACGGGCGATTCCAGGTAGTCCAGGGGGCCCCAGAGGTGGATGTGGTCGGCAGAAACGCCCAGTTCTTCCTTCGTTTCCCGCAGGGCTGCCGCCAAGGGACTCTTGTCGGTCTTATCGATGCGGCCGCCGGGAAAGCAGATTTCTCCGGGCTGCCAGTCGAGCTTAGAACTGCGGACTTCAAAAACCAAATGTTCTTCCCCGTCTTTGTAAATGACCGGCACCAAGACGGCGCAGGGAACGGTATTGAGGCAGTGGTTTTGACGGACAATGCGCTCGGGCCAAGGCGTAAAAGGCTTCATGTCAATCTCCTTTCAGGTACAGATTACGTTACAATAAGTACAATCTAAAGAAAAGGAGACTGCCTGACAGACAGTCCCCTCCTTTGTTAAGTATATTCACATTTCTTTATTTAACGACGATATTGATGATTTTCTTCGGTACGACGATAAATTTGACGACCTTTTTATCGCCGATGAATTCTTTAATATGCGGCAGGGCCAGGACCTGTGCTTCGAGGACTTCCTTATCGGCATCGACGGCGACGGTCAGGCGGTCGCGGACTTTGCCGTTGACCTGGATCGGCAGTTCGATTTCATCGACGACGAGGGCCGTCTTGTCGACTTCCGGCCAGGATTCCTGGTGGACGCTGCCTTCAAAGCCGCAGATCTGCCACAGTTCTTCCGTAATATGCGGCGTAAAGGGCGCCAGCATCTTGAGCAGGTTCTTATTGGCTTCAAGAGCTACGTCGTCATGGATCGTCGTGTTGGCGCCGGCATAGGCGTGCATGGCGTTGACGAATTCCATGATCGAGCTGACGGCTGTATTGAGGCCGTATTCGCCGTCTTTACCGAGGACGTCTTCCGTGACTTTGGAAATGGCCTTGAATTCTTCAAAGCGCAGTTCTTTTTCCCCTTCGGTATAGGCCTTATGGGAGTCACCGGCTTTTTCCATGTCCCGGAACTGGTGAACGATGCGCCATACGCGGTTGAGGAAACGGTACGAGCCTTCGACGCCCTGATCGGACCAAGCCAGATCGCGTTCGGGCGGAGCGGCAAAGAGGATGAATAAGCGGGCCGTATCGGCACCGTATTTGGCGATGATATCTTCCGGCGATACGATGTTGCCCTTAGATTTACTCATCTTGCTGCCGTCGAGGAGAACCATCCCCTGGGTCAGGAGGCGTTCAAAAGGTTCTTTCGCTTCGATGAGGCCGGCGTCATGGAAGACCTTCATGAAGAAGCGGGAGTACATGAGGTGAAGGATGGCGTGTTCGATGCCGCCGATGTACTGGTCGACGTTCATCCAGTGATTGCCCTTCTTGGGATCCCAGGCCTGTTCATCGTTGCGGGCGTCGGTATAACGCAGGAAGTACCACGACGAGCAGATGAAGGTGTCCATCGTATCCGTTTCCCGTTTCGCCGGGCCGCCGCATTTCGGGCAGGTGCAGTTGACAAAGCTGCTGCTCGTCGCCAAGGGCGATACGGCACCGGCCGTGAATTCGACGTCTTCCGGCAGCTTGACCGGCAGCTGGTCTTCAGGGACGAGCTGTTCGCCGCAGGTCGGGCAGTAGATGATGGGAATGGGAGCGCCCCAATAGCGCTGACGGGAAATGAGCCAGTCCCGGAGCTTATAGTTTACGGTCTTTTTGCCAAGGCCTTTGTCAGCCAGCCATTTCGTAATGGCTTTGCGGCCTTCTTCGTCGGTCAGGCCGTTGAATTCGCCGGAATTGACCAAGGTGCCCGGTTCATGGTAGGCCCCTTCCATGGTCGCAAGATCGAGGTTCTGTTCTTTATTCTGGACGACGAGGCGCAGGGGCAGGCCAAATTCTTTGGCAAATTCCCAGTCGCGCTGGTCGTGAGCCGGTACGCCCATGACGGCGCCGGTGCCGTAGTCGGCCAAGACGTAGTTGGCGATCCAAATGGGGACCTTTTCGTTGTTGACCGGATTTACGGCATAAGCCCCGGTGAACATGCCTTCTTTTTTGGCGTCCGTTGCCGTGCGGTCGATGTCGCTCATGTTCTTCATGCGCGTAATGAAGGCCCGGAGTTCGGCTTCATTTTCCTTGCCTTTGATGAGGTCGGCAACGTATTCGTGTTCCGGAGCAAGGACGATGTAGGTAACGCCGAAGATCGTATCGACACGGGTCGAGAACATGGGTACCTTTTTGCCGATTTCCGGGATATCGAAGGAGAATTCGGCCCCTTCGCTGCGGCCGATCCAGTTCTTCTGCATGGTCTTGACCCGTTCCGGCCAGCCCGGCAGTTCTTTGAGGTCATCTAAGAGGCGGTCGGCATAGTCCGTAATCTTGAAGAACCACTGTTTGAGGTCCTTTTTGACGACTGGATTGTCGCAGCGCCAGCACTTGCCGTCAATGACCTGTTCGTTGGCAAGGACGGTGTTGCACGTATCGCACCAGTTGACCTTGGCTTCTTTGCGGTAGGCCAGGCCCCGCTTGTAGAACAGTTCAAAGATCCACTGGGTCCATTTATAATACTTTTCATGGCACGTCGCTACTTCGCGGTCCCAGTCGTAGGACAGGCCCAGGGCCTTTTGCTGACGGGTCATGTTTTCAATGTTGCTGTACGTCCATTCTGCCGGCGGAATATTGTGTTTAATGGCTGCGTTTTCAGCAGGCATGCCGAAGGCATCGTAACCCATAGGATGGAGAACGTTGTAGCCGTTCATGCGGCGGTAGCGGGCGATGACGTCGCCGATGGTGTAGTTGCGGACGTGGCCCATATGAAGATTCCCCGACGGATACGGGAACATTTCCAATACGTAATACGGCGGTTTGCCGTTGTCTTCGCTGCAGCAGTCACAGTGGTGTTCTTCCCATACGTGCTGCCATTTCTTTTCGATTTCCTGTGGAATATACTTTTCCAATATAAGAGCCTCCTATCCTGCCCCAGTCAAAATAAAGACAGCCTGTCTTACAGCGTCTTGAATATTATTATAGTGGCCTCATGGCGTCAAGTCAATTCATGTTTTGCAAATCCCTGCCAAAAATGGGTCGGTTCAAATCCTTTTCGCCAAAAAGCTGCGCCCTTCAATCCATAAGTTTGGATGAGTTCAGCCTTAGCTTTTAAGGATTTTTCATCTTCTATCCAAATTTTAACAGTCCCCGTTTTTAAGGGCAGTTCCAAGTAATAGAGGCTCAGGTCGGGCTTCCAGACGACGTAGTTCTTATAGGCCTTGAGAACGGCTTCGCTGTCGGCCATGGTAAGGGTCCTGACGAAGAGCTTGGCCTTGCCGCCGGCAGCTGTCTGAGGTGCCGATGCCGCCGGTTTGGCAGCTTTTTTCGCAGGCTGTACGGCAGCCCGTTTATACGTATTGCCGTCAAAGTCGATGGGAACGATGACGCCCTGTTTGTTTTCGGCAGCCTGACGGGCCGCTTCTTCCGCTGCCGTTTCAATTTCGACCTGCATCGGCTCATTCACCTTGGCCTGATCTTCGTCTTTACGGACATCGGCCTTGGCAGCTTTTACCGGCGGTTCCCCGACGACAGCCGGCCAGTCGGAAATGTCCTGCGGCAGGGCGCGGCCGTCTTTCGATTCATACCACAGCCGCATGTAAAGGGGCATGCCCAGGACGATCTTATCGGCAGGCGCCAATTTCAGCGTATTCTGAACGGCTCGTTCTACCCAAGGGTAGGTTGCGACAGGACCGGCGACGGGGCTGGTCCGGCCGACCTGATCGTAGGCCATGATCATCAGGTAGTCCAGGTGCGGTGCCAGGGCGGCCCGGTCGTAGACCATGGACCAGTTGGGGCTGTCCGACGGCGGCGTCACGTCCATGGACAGTTTCAGGCCGTAAGCATGGGCGGCGTCGGAAATCTTGCGGACGAAGGCCGTCAATTTATCCTTATCGCTGTAATTGATGTTTTCAAAGTCGATGTTGTAGCCCTTAAAATCATAGAGGATGGCATAGCCTATGAGCTGGCGGACCATCGTATCCTGAAGGCGGCTGTCGGACAGGATTTCGTGGGTCACCTTGGGATCAAAGTTATTGTCGACGAGAGGCCACATGGCGTAGCCCTTAGCGGCGTAGGTTTCGGCCAGCATGTCGAAGTCGGGGTTGCGCAGCTCGATACCGCTCTTGGTCAGGCGGAAGGCCGTCGGCGACATGATCGGCTGGTGAGTCCGCAGTTCCGGGAGATCAGGGTCTTCCTTCATGAGGGGATCCCAAAAAAGGACCAGGCCCATCTTCCCTTCCTTAGAGACGGCCGGCTGACGATCGCCTTCCCGGCGCAGTTCGGGAGCCGTGTTTACGGGCTGCTTTGGCGGCAGGAGGCTGTTTTTCTCGGTCGGATTTTCGGCCAGGACATAGCTGATGCCCAGGGGACGACGGACGTTTTTGATATTGATGGTCCGGCCGCCGCTGACGGCCCGTCCCGGAAGGGTCAGCTGAACGGGAGCGCCCTGCCAGGCCGTCGAGCCGTTTTCAGCCTTTGGCAGGCGGAACCAATAGGTTCCCTTGCTCTTGTCGGCTTCTTTGATGCCGTAGCGGCTGAGGGCCTTGTCCGATACGAGCCAGCGGCCCTGGTCTTCGACGATTTCAAGATCCTTTACGACTTCATCGGGAATGGGGTTGGCCACGGTCGGCACGTTAAAAGCCGGGTCCGTCGCTTTAGCGCTGTCGTCGCCGGGGACGGCCGCAAAGGAAAAAGCCGTCAGAGACAAGGTAATCAGTCCCGTCAGGCAGGAAGTTTTTATGACACGGTTATATTTCATCATTCTTTCCTCCTCGTGAGGATTGGAAAAAAAAGTTCAATCCTGTATAATTCTATGGTGAACGCGAACAAATCCCGTCCATATTTTTTCATTATACCACACCCAAAGGAGGTTTTATATTGCATCAGTATCTATTTTTCATCGGCTCCTTCCCCGTCCGGGCTTACGGACTGTTATTTATGCTGGGCATCATCTCGTCAGGTCTTACGGCCTACTACATCATGAAGCGCGACGGCCGCGGCTGGCACGTCCACATCTTCGACTTCACCATGTACTGCGGCCTGGCGGGCATCGTCGGCGGCCGCCTGTGGGACGTCTTCTTCTTCGACTGGGCCTACTACCAGCATCACCTGACGGAAATCCCCTACGTCTGGCAAGGCGGCATGGCCATCCAGGGCGGCCTCTTATTCGGCGCCATTGCCGGCTACCTCTATACAAAACACTACCATATCGACACCTGGGCCTTCGGCGACCTGTTGGCACCGGCCATCATCCTGGGCCAGTCCATCGGCCGCATGGCCAACCTCATGAACGGTGACGCCTTCGGCCATCCGACGGGGGGCAACTTCGGCATCGTCTATCCCGAATCGACCCTGGCCTATCAGACCTACAGCAGCCAGCCCTTATGGCCGGCCGAAGTCTGGGAAGGACAGATCGACGTCCTGGTCTTCGTCGCCCTCCTCTTTTACAGCTCCTTCCCCCACAAGAAGGGCCAGGTATTCAGCCTCTACGTCATGCTCTACGCCATCGAACGGTTCTTCTTGGAATTTCTCCGCGGCGACTACGTCGACCTGACTCTGGGCCTTAAATCGGCACAAATGACCAGCGTCATCGCCTTCGCCATCGCCTTCGTCGTCTTCGTCTACCTGCAGTTCAAAGGGACAACCGACACGGAAGATAAAGCTCAGGCGTAACACAAGGATATCATCTTAGCGATACAAAAAGGGGCTGTAACGAAATACACCCCTAAAAGCAATAATGC
>UMFM01007974.1_pt1 | contig 39170 bp, 31 predicted proteins | sample 1965011 | NCBI WGS metagenome assembly UMFM01 (sample SAMEA4836046, study PRJEB28245) | human gut metagenome | biome: gut microbiome; material: fecal sample | place: Denmark | collected 2008 | reverse complement strand
CGGCTGCCGGAGCTATCGCCCGCCCCGGGGGATGGTTGGCGGACCCGCCGCCCGGGCACGCCCCCGGGGAGGCCGGGGTGCCCGGAACCGGGTGCCCTAGTTCTCCTCGGCCTCCTCGGCGAGGCGCTGGGCGGCCAGCTCGGGGGTGAGGCCCTTGTACTCGGTCTCGCGGCCCTTGGCGCTGACGACGCGGACGACCTCGCCGATGAGCACGAGCACGATGAAGATGACGATCATCGGGACCTTCTCGCCGATCTCGGCGGCGGAGAACGGCACCAGCGTCGCGACGATGGCCAGGATCAGCTCGATGCAGGGGATGGCCAGCATGACCTTCATCATCGCGCCCTTGAACGGGAACGTGAAGATGCGCTCGCGGTTGGGGTCGTTCTTGCGGAGGTTGAGGAACGCCGGGAACATCGGGATGTAGGTGAGCAGCAGGAAGACGACGGAGGTGCCGAAGAGCATCCAGAAGACGCCGTTGGAGATGGCGTCGACGGGAACGAGCTGCAGGCAGAGGACCAGGGAGGCGACGACGGCGTTGACCAGGTTGGCGCCGTTGGGCATGTCGTCCTCGGAGACCATCGAGGCGAAGACCTTGGGCATGTTGCCGTGCTCGGCGGCGTAGCGGGCGACGGAGTTGACGCCGAAGGACCAGGCGGCCATGTTGGCGAACAGGGTGATCAGGAAGGCGATGCAGATGACCTTGAAGAGCACGGAATCGCCCACCATGGTCTGGACTGCGACGATCATGCCGTAGTCGGGGTCGATGGAGTCGGCCGGGATGGCGGCGCCGATGCCGAAGCCAGCGAACAGGTAGATGACGGCAATAGCCACGCCACCGACGACGATAGCCTTGGGGATATCGCGAGCGGGATCGGCCATGTCGTCGGTCATGGTGCAGATAACCTCGAAGCCCATGAAGTTGAAGATGATGATGGACAGGTAGCCCAGGGCGTTGGTGTTGGTGAGCTCGGGCAGGAAGGTGGCGGCGGACATGTCGTTCGCGAAACCGTTCTCCATGGCATACCAGATGCCCAGGGCGCCGACGATGACGGCGACGGCGACCTTGATCAGGGCGCCGCCGTTGAGGACCCACTCGGAGTCGGCCGCCTTGGAGCGGCCCATGAGGTAGACGATCCACACGAAGGCGAGCTCGATGCCCATCTTGGCGATCAGGTTGAACTCGACGCCAAAGACCATCCCCAGGATGTCGGGGAACATGGTCGCCAGCGAGGCGATCCACAGCGGGTAGTTGACCCAGTAGTAGTACGAAATGCGGGCGCCCCACTTGTCGCCCAGGCCATCGCGTACCCAGTCGTAAATGCCGCCCTCGCCGTCATAGGTGGTGCCGAGCTCGGCGACGACCATGCCGTAAGGGAGCAGGAAGGTCAGGATCAGGAAGATCCACCAGAAGAACTGCTGGTTGCCAATGGCAGCAGCAGGAGCGGCGGCCTCGCAAACGAAGACGACGCAGATGATGGTCGAAATGACCGTCAGGAAGGAAAGCTTTTTCTTTCCGTCACTCATAGTTAATCCTTTGCTCAGTCGTTTTCAGACAGGGCGCCAGTGCTTACGCGCAGTGGCGCAGATGATGGGCAGCAAGAGACAAGCATCTGCTGCCGCCCATCAGAAAGCATCGTACAGGCCATACCACACGTCGGTGTAGATGAAGTCGGCGCCCTTGATGCACTCGGTTGTCGTCGGAGACCTTGCAGTTCTCCTCGCCGATGGCCATGAGGTCGCCCATCTCCTGCGAAGGCGGGTGAGCCGCAGCTCACCCGACCTGGTACGTCTTACAGACCGTGCTTACCGAGAGCGGCCATGCGCTCATTGATGGTGGCGCGGTATGCCGCGGCCTTCTGCTCGTCGGGCTCGCTCTGGGGGCACAGAGTGGCCAGGATGGCGCGAATGGAGTGCTTGCGGTTCTCGGCCTCGACCCAGCACAGGGAGCGCTCGGGATCGTCCATGACCTCGTCGACGACTTCCTCGCCACGGTTGGCGGGCAGGCAGTGCATGAACATGCTGTTCGGACCGGCAACGTTCATCATATCCCAGGTCACCTGGTACTTCGGATAGAACACATCCATGTAGCTGGAGCTGGAGACTTCACTGTCGTAGAGGCCGTACCACACATCGGTGTACACGAAGTCGGCGCCCTCGATGCAGGAAATGTCGTCGGAAATGGTGATAGTGCCGCCGGAGACCTTGCAGTTCTCCTCGCCGATAGCCATGAGATGCTTGCCGAACTCGGCGCGCTCCTCATCGGTGCCTATATGCAGGCAGCCGTCGGGAATCTGATGCCCCTTCGGTCCGAACTGCACGAAGTCCATGCCCATCTTCGTGCAGATGAACATGAGCGACGCGCAGGTCTGGGTGGCATCGCCGATCCAGGCAAACTTGCAGTCCTCGATCTTCTTACCGGCGGGCAAGTTCTCGATCATGGTCATGAGGTCGCCGAGCTCCTGAGTGGGATGGTTGTACTCGCTCATGCCGTTGATGACGGGGGCCGCGGAATACTTCGCCAAGCTCACTACATCCTTATGACGATCGACGCGGGCCATGAGGATGTCGACGAGGCTTCCCATGACGCGGCCGGAGTCCTCGATGGACTCATGGCCACCCAGCTGGATGGAGCCGGGGCCGAAGAACTGGGCGTGACCGCCGAGGTCGGTCATGGCCGTCTCGAAGGAGATGCGGGTACGGGTGGACACCTGCTGGAAGATCATGCCGAGGGTCTTGTCCTTCAGCAGGTGCGGGTACTCGCCGCCCTCCTTGATGAGCCCCTTCATGGCGATGGCCAGATCTACCATGCCGAGCAGCTCTTCTTTTGTGAAGTCGTTGGTGTCGATGTAATCTTTGACCATTGAAATCTCCTTCAAAATTCGTTGGCCGGACCGCCCCTTGCGGACCGCGCTCCCATGAAGCGCCCCGAAATGAGCGAGACGCTCCCTTGCGCCACACAGCATGGGGCGCACCCGTAGTTTTGAGAAGAAATAACCAGGATTATTTCCAGATTACATTAGCTCACCGCACACCTTACCCTGGCTAATTCTAACTAATCCTAACGCCTAGACGGATTGAAATTGAACTGGCTTCTTCGCCCTGCGCGCCGCTGTCAACACCTTGCGTCTCCGTTCTAAGGAACCGACGCGCCCGACACCCAAGAATACGTAGACGAGCTGCTCCTCGCCTTCTGTGAGCACTGTCACCTGACCGCGCGCGAGCGCGTCATCTTGAAAGAGGTGCTGCAGGGCAAGGACAACCAGAACATCGCCAGTTCGCTGCAACTGGCCCTGGGCACTGTGAAGGCCCATGTGCGCAACATTCTGAAGAAAACCAGCACCACCACCCGCCAAGAACTCCCCCAGCTGTTCCGGAAGGGATGAAAAACGGCCGTAGACGGCTGATCCCGTAGGGGGCGGCCGCATAGCCGCACCGACCCCCAGCCTCTCAGAGCCCGGCCCTCTTACGGCCGCGCAGTTCCTTTCTAAGTTTTTGCGCAAGCTCGTCTCGGCTACTCACACCAAGCTTGGCGTAAATATTCGATATGTGGGTTTTCACCGTGTTGACGGAAATGCATTCTTGCTCAGCAATCTCCTTGTTCGATACGCCCTTTTCAAGGAGCGACAACAGTACTTCCTCGCGCTTGGTCAGCCCGTATTCGCGAGCAATCCAGGGCACAAGGGATTCCGCCAACCGCACATTACGTATCCGCCGATGATGTGCAAGAAAGACATACGGCTAAAACCCGTTAGGGAGTCTGGATAAAGCGGCTGCGCGGATAGTGCGCGGCTAGCGCCTGATGCCCTTCCTGCGGGCGACGAATGCCACGGCACCGGCAGCGATCGCCACGCCGCAGATGCCCATCGCGTAGGGGGCGGCGCTATCGCCGGTGTGAGGAAGATTGGATGCAGACTTATCGGAGTCGACCCCGACGATGGTCAGCTTGGCATCGTCGATGTTCACGATGAACTGGTCGGTCACATCGTTGCCCTCGGCATCGGTCACGACCGCCTGACCGCTTTTCGTTACAGGGTACTCGCCTGCATCGGTGCCCGTTGCAGAAGCCTCAACGCCGGAAACGTAGAAGGTCTGACCATTGATCTGGAACTCCAGGGTCTCGAAACCGGATACGGACTTCTCGGTGCCATCGTAGGCCTCTGACTTGGAGTTAGGAGTGAGGGTGATCTGGTACTTCTCGCTACGGTCGGTAACGGTCAGGGTTCCGTACGTCTTGTTGATCTGATAGTTGTCCAGATTGGTTCCCTCGTTGGGGACGCATTCGAATGTATTCTCAGAGGAGCCGGCGATCTTCTGCGAGCCGGTGAAAGAATAGGTGGCACCTTGGCCATCGACCCAACCAGTGCCCCGGGCAGCCTCCCCAACGGTGACCTTGTGATTGGTCAAGGGCTTGCCGTCGTACTCCTTGGAACCACTCGCGGAGGTCAGGGTTACCGGACGCTTTTCGACCCTCAAGACACCATAACGTATGGAAATATTGTAGTGTTTCTCGAAGTATTCCTTACTACCTAAAGGTAACACTACGTCAAACGTATTTTCCGATTCGCCAGCATTCGTCTGAGACCCGGTAATATTGAATCGAACTCCGTCTTCGTCAAGAGGAGCCCAACCGTCCCCATCGACACTAATTCCTCCGATAGTAAGAGGGGTGCCGTCATAGATCTTGTAGTCGCTCGAGGAAGACAACCTTACGTCACGCTTTGTAATCTCGATTTCGAAGCGTTCCTCATCCGCATCACCCCCCGAAACCATCAAAGTCACGTGGCCGAGTTCAGTTCCCGTTACAGAAACGGTCTGCCCATTAGGCGATTTGTCAATACTCGAGATTGTGATAGCTCCACCGTCCTCAGAGGACCAAGTCCAATTATATTCAGACCTTGATGTTCTATTGGTATATTGCGTCTTCATGTAGTACTTAATCTGATTTGGGCCACTGATTGCAGGGACATCAGCGAAAGCTGCAACGGGCAGAAAAGATGCTGCCAGCACTGCCGCCAGCATCACCCTCGCAAATCTTTTCGCAAGCGATTGGGAGAGAGCTGCAGTTGCGACCTCTCCCCATTTGGAGAATTTGGCATCCACGAAGCTCATGTCTGCTCCAATCGCATCGAATTGAACCAACGTAAAACGCAACACGACGTACAGTGTGTTGCTGCGTTTTTTCCATATGGTAAAGAATAACTGAATCTTTGTTGGTTATGCGTCGTTTGAATGTAATTACCTATCTAATAAAACAATATTTGTTACTGTTCAGCACCACCAAACCAGATTCTGCCTCCTTCGAACCAGGCACCCACCCCATCAAGACCACGAAGCATCCCCGCCATCAGCCTCGGCCTGCTAGTCGTGTGCCTGTTCACCTGGGAGAAAGCATGCCAAAGGCAGCGCTGGACCATGGTTTGCGGCCAGGTCTCGCGCACGGCCTTGGCGAACCCGCCGTCGGGGGCGAGCGCGGGCCAGACCTCCCGGAACTCGGCCGTCCTGCTCCTGAAGGCCCGCCCGCCGCAGCAGGGGCAATAGACGGCCTTCATGGGCACCTCTTCCTAAAGGGTGTTTAACGGTTCCGGAAAAGGTTATCTACCTGCGGGAACGATAGGCAACCGAACACACATCCTGTCCGAGCGGTTAAAAGCGGGCACGGAATTTATACGGCTGAAAAAGGGGCATCGACCTGTGCCGATGCCCCCAACGTGGACACACATTTTGTCCTATAAGCCCCAACAGATTGCCTGCACAAAAAAATATGGCCACCCACAAAGGGTGGCCATGTAGATTTTATCTGCAAGAAATCTTATGCGTGCGTGGTGTGCTTTCGCACGTTCAGTCATGCGCGCCTTCGCGTTTTCACACTCTAGCACGTTCATGCGTTCATGCGTCCACGCTTTCCGCATTCTCGCGTTCGCGCTTTCGTACTGGTCTATGCGCCTGTGCGAATTACCACGTGCGGGAATTCATCTGGCGGAACTGAGCAACGGTTGGAGCGTGCGAATTCATGCCGCCGTCAACGTTGATGATCTGTCCCGTGGTGTAGGTGCTTTCATCGGAGCCAAAATATACGGCTGCATGAGCAATGTCTTCTGGGCAACCGTAGCGGTTAACCATGATGCTACCCAAGAAGATATCTTTGAGCATCTGAGGAACCTTCGCCTCGTTTTCTGGCGTAACAATCAAGCCTGGACGGATGCAATTGCAGCGGATGTTGTCTTTGCCGTATTGCAAGGCAACGTATTGCGTGAAGATGTCTACGCCCGCCTTGGCGCATGCATAAGCGGTAGAACCTAAGTCGCCTGCACATGATGCCATAGAGCCAATGTTTACGATTGCGCCGCCACCAATTTCTTTCATGTAGGGGATAGCGCACTTCGTTGCATAGAAGGTGCCGCGCAGGTCGCTTTCCAAAATAGCGTCCCACATTTCAAGGGTGAGCTCGTCAACACGACCGTCCTTGAGGGCAACGTTTGCTGCATTGTTTACCAAAATATCGAGCTTGCCGTATTGCTCTACAGTGTCTGCAATAAGCGCTTCGATGCTTGCTGGTTCGGTAATGTCGAAATAGTGGAAGCTTGCCTTGCCGCCTGCTTCAACAATTTGATCAACTACAACTTGGCCTTTTTCGGCACGACGACCACTAATAACAACCGTTGCGCCCTCGGCTGCGTATACCTTTGCGATACCGATGCCAATGCCGCTGGTGGAACCCGTTACGATAGCAACTTTGCCTTCGAGTCTACCCATTGTGTTCCCTTTCTCGTTCAAATAATCGATAAGGTATTTGTATTCCTTTTTTGCGTGTTTGTGAATATTTGCATAGAAAAAGCGGATGGCAGGCGTGTGGATTTCGGCAGGAAGGGAAGGGGCCGGCCGCGTTGCGTGCACTGCCGTATTCTTTTCTGCAGGAAAATATGTTGAGCTGCTCGTTTTTCTGTTTGAATAGTAGGCAGATTTAGCATGGTCAGAGGCTGCTAGCAAACAATTTACCCCCTCAACAAAACGCTTGCTCTCTGACATGCCATGCTCGCGCACAAAGTTGGGGCCTCCCCAGACGGGAAGGCCCCTTTGCTGATTATCTTATCGCTTCATTTCAATGGGGCTGCACCAATGGTATCCGTGCTTATTAATAGTTGTTGCGCTTTCTGAACGTGAAGAGCGCCCCAGCACCGGCAGCGATCGCAACGCCGCAGATGCCCATTGCATAGAGGGCGGCGCTATCGCCGGTGTGAGGGAGATTGGATACAGACTTATCGGAGTCGCCCCCGACGATGGTCAGCTTGGCATCGTCGATGTTCACGGTGAACTGGTCGGTCACGTCATTGCCGTCGGAATCGATGACGACAGCTTGGCCGGAAACCTTGACAGGGTACTCGCCCGCATCGGTGCCCGTTGCAGAAGCCTCAACGCCGGAAACGTAGAAGGTCTGACCATTGATCTGGAACTCCAGGGCCTCGAAACCGGATACGGACTTCTCGGTGCCGTCGTAGGTCACGGACTTGGAATTGGGAGTGAGGGTGATCCGGTACTTCTCGCTACGGTCGGTAACGGTCAGGGTTCCGTACGTCTTGTTGATCTGATAGTTGTCCAGATTGGTTCCCTCGTTGGGGACGCATTCGAATGTATTCTCAGAGGAGCCGGCGATCTTCTGCGAGCCGGTGAAAGAATAGGTGGCACCTTGGCCATCGACCCAACCAGTGCCCCGGGCAGCCTCCCCAACGGTGACCTTGTGATTGGTCAGGGGCTTGCCGTCGTACTCCTTCGAACCACTCGCGGAGGTCAGGGTGACCGGACGCTTTTCGACCGTCAAGACACCATACCTCGTGATAATAAGATTATAGTGTTCCTCGAAGTATTCCTCACTACCTGAAGGTAACACTACGTCAAACATATTTTCCGATTCGCCAGCATTCGTCCGCGAGGTCATATTGAATTGAACTCTGCCTTCGTCAATAGGAGCCCAACCGTCCCCATCGACACTAATTCCTCCGGTAAGAGGCCTGCCGTCATAGGTCTTAGAGTCGCTCATGGAAGCCAACCTTACGTCACGCTTTCCAATCGTGATTGTGATACTTTCTGCAGGCTCAGTACCTCCAGAAACCACCAAAGTCACGTGGCCGACTTCAATTCCCGTTACAGAAACGGTCTTGTGATCAGGATAAAGACCATCAAGATACGAGATTTCGATTTTTCCACCGTCCGTAGAGGACCAATCCCAATTATATTCAGACCTTGATGTTCCATTGGTATATTGCGCAGTCATGTAGTACTTAATCTGATTTGGGCCACTGATTGCAGGGGCATCAGCGAAAGCTGCAACGGGCAGAAAAGATGCTGCCAGCACTGCCGCCAGCATCACCCTCGCAAATCTTTTCGCAAGCGATTGGGAGAGAACTGCAGTTTCGACCTCTCCCCATTTGGAGAATTTGGAATCCATGAAGTTCATGTCTGCTCCAATCGCATCGAATTGAACCAACGTAAAACGCAACACGACGTACAGTGTGTTGCTGCGTTTTTTCGATTTGGTAAAGAATAACCGAATCTTTGTTGGCTATGCGTCGTTTGAATGTAATTACCTCTCTAATAAATCATATTTGTTACTTTTCTGCACCACCAAACCAGATTCTGCCTCCTTCGAATTAGGCACCCACCCCATCAAGACCACGAAGCATCCCCGTCCAGAGCAAGCCCGAGCCGAGCAAGGGACATGCCCGAAAATAATTCTCTGTTAACATGAAATGCAATGTTGCAATAGGGAACGCACGCTTGAATTGGAGGATACGATGAAGATACAGGTTAAAGAGACCTTGGCCAGGCACCGGACGGTTTTCGTCCTCACGCTCGCAGCCATCGTCGGCGTTTGTGCCTTCACCTTCTCCGGCACCCAGAATTACGCCTGGGCTGAAGGCGAAGGGCCCATTGCCACCTGGAATAGCGTCCCAGAGCCGGGAGTTGGCGGCGTTCCAGCAACAGCTGGAAAGAACCTTACGCTTGAAATAAAACGAGCTAGCTCGAGCGATGACCTGGAAGCCCATTTCATGAATAACGACGGAGATACAATTCCCCCATCTGTCCTTGAGTTGACAACGGAAGATGGATCAGTATTAACCGCCTATTTTTGTGAAGATATTCTTCCTACCAGTCAAGCAGCATCTTCCATTGAAGGCTCGAAACCCACTACCCGATTCACTAAAGCAGAGCTTTACGAAACCGTCACCGTGACCTTCAATATGAACAGCCACGGAACCAAGATTGACCCCATTACGGTCAAGAAGGGGACGTCCGTCACCCTGCCCGAGCCCACCGATACCGACTATGACTTCGGCGGCTGGTTCACCGATGAGAGCCTCACCACCTCGTTCAACGGCACCGCCGCTACGAACATGACCGTCTACGCCAAATGGACCGAAAAGGAAAAGGTCACCGTTTCCTTCGAATCCAAATATGGCACTGCTCCTGAGGCCAAGACCGTGAACAAAGGCGGTGTCGTCGAACTCCCCAATCTAGGCACTGACGGCGACTACACATTCGTTGGCTGGATCATGAAGGGCTCCGAAGGCACCGATCCCTTTATCGGCGAATACACCGCTAAAGAAAACATCACCTTCACGGCTGTCTGGGAAGCTCCCTCCACTCCCATCATCGAAATGGTCGATGTCACCTTCGACATGAACGGCCACGGCGACAGTGTGACCAAGCAGACCGAGAAGGGCAAGCCCATCACCCTTATCGATGATCCTGCCGCCGAAGGCTACACCTTCAAGGGCTGGACCTACGACAAGAAAGGCAAGCAGGCCTTCGATGCCAAGAAGAACGCAGACCAGGACACCACCCTGTACGCCCAGTGGAAGAAGAATGCCGACTCCGCTCCCACCAACTCAACAATCCCCCGGACCGGTGACAACCAGATGGCACTCCTGGCATCCCTCTGCTTCAGTGCAGCAGCCCTGATCGCAGTCGGCATCGCGTTAACCGCGTATCGCAAATGCAAGCACGTATAAAGCATACGTGACGTTACCGTTCTAATTCTCGATCTAAACAGAGGGGAGCCCCGCGGGACTCCCCTTCCCATTCGCGTACCTAATTACGCTGTTCCTACTAAAATTGGGAACTCTATTCCCAGTTTTCTCCTATTCCCACTCAATAAATCGAATATCTGGGCATTTCCATGTCGTCTTGTACTTTATACGGAAAACGGATGTGGCGATACATTGCGACACATGACGGCACAAAAGTGAGACAAAACTGCTCTGATAATCGAAACTCAAATGAAACTCGGGGGTGTTGAGTTTCATTTTTGTCCCAGTAGAGAAATGGGGCAGGGCAGAGCAGCCAAATCCTCCCCTTTTGTGTGGTTTGGTGCGACATCACGCGCAAGCCACCAGCAACAATTGCAAAGCAGTTAGCGCAGGCGGCTAACGCGTGACGCCTTCCAACTGCACGTTTGCAGAAAGCGTCAGGCATTATTCGTTTGGAATAATCGCAGGTGGCTTGGTGATAGTCGGCATTGAGTTGCCCTTATTAGGATAATTTGTCCCCAGCGTTATTGATTGTCGATTTCCTGCAGGCGCTTCATCCATTCGAGCATCTTCCCGTTTTCGAGATAGCTGAGAAGCAAGCCTTCACAGAACCTGTCCTGGCGGATGATCGTGAGAATCATCGCCAGTGTGCATTTCGCATCGCAAGAGGAGACGTCTGCCGCAAGGACGTCTTTCTCGCCGTTGAGGCCATAGCTCTCCAGCACGCCCATGTAGTTGAAGACGTTCATCTCGTCACGAAGATCATCCACGCATTCATGCACTGCTTCGATTAGCCGGTGTGCAGCTGCGCTGTAGCCCACAAAGGGGAACTGGATCGGATCTTCCGGTGTGCCCTTACTCTCGGTGTCGACAATCCACTCGCCGTGGCGATTCTCGGATTCGAGCAGGGGGATAATGGCGGTTATCTTCTCGAACTTCTTCATGGGGTCCCTCCTATCTCAGAGTCATTGGGACAGTTTGTCTCAGTCGAGCTAGTCCAGCAGCCTTCTTGAACCCTGCAGCTTCTCGAGGGCCTTCTCGCAGCGCTCCATGCACTTCAAGCTTTTCTTCATTTGGGAGATAAGCTTTTTGTCAGGTCCGTTATCCGCATTCGACAACTTCTCGATTTCGGCGCGCAGCTCCTCTGCGCAGCTCTGCATTCCTTGTTGCGCTAGAGAGGCGATGTCGTAGCGTCCGTATTTCTTGACGGCGATTTCGGAGCAGAACGCGAGAAGCTTGGAACATTCGCTTTGCACGAAAGGCTCAGACGATTGCACGGCAACGGTCGCCGCCGTGGTTACACCTGATCCCGCGAGGCCAAGAAGTGCGCCGCCTCCAGTAAGAATCGCGGTTCCGCCAGCCATGCCCATGCCGCCAACTGCAAGCGAGCCTCCTCCGACGAAAGCCAGGCTGGCGCTAGTCAACGCAGCGCCTGAAAGTCCAACCACCGCATCGCCCGCGATGAGCACTGCAATTTCAGGAGCGAAGAATAATGCGCCTCCTGCAGTCGCCGCGGTGACCGCAAGCGTCGCTACCGCTGCAGCAGCCACCCTTTTTCGATTGCCGGTTATCGTTCCTATCGCATACGTGTATGCCTTTTGAATAGCCTTCACATCGGTGTCGCCAATGTAGTTCTGACCCTTGCAGAAAACGTCGCCAAGGTAGTCGGTCTTGACCTTGAGCTTCTTATAAGACTTGTTCTCTTCGATACCGAGTTGGTAGTAAGGCGTGAATCTGGACAACTCGAGAACCAGGAGGTCAATCCAGGAGCGGTCTTCGACGTCATTGGAGATCTCTTCCATTAAGTCGAATGCCTGTCTTCCGCTGCGGATGAAGAATTCATCTCTGATTACATCCAGGGATTCGCAGACGCTGGCCTCCCATTCGTCCTTCCATTTTGATTTCGTCAGCGCCAGATCCGCCTTCTTCGTGTTCAGGATGTCAAAGGCCACCATCATCGACTGGAAGGAGTACAGGAGCCTGGTTTGGTCAGAGTTGAGCGTCAAGAATCGATATTTTGCGGAAAGCCTCTGAAGCTCCTGTTCCCTTAGTTGCTTCTGCCTCTCATGTTCGGCCATCGCTTTCTTGTACACAGTTGCGACGTCTTCCTTGATGTATTTGGCGTCGAAGAAGCAAGCGATGGCGAACCTTCCGATGCCGGGATAGTTGATGTTCAGGAAGAACGCCTTGGCGAATGCGGCCGTGTTTCCCTTGGAAGCTATCCCTGCCTTTATGGCGCTGCCAGCGGAATTGACTGCCAGGAACGTGCCGCTGGAAACGGTGCACATCCTCGTGAGGGCCCTGTTGTTGATCGGCAGGAAGCCCTTAGGATCCAATCGGTCAAGCTCCGCAAACGAAGCTATGTGCTTCGTTTTTATCTCCGAAGCAAGTCTCGAGACGGTGTAGAAAATGCGGACGACGACTTCGTTTGCGAGAACGAAAAGGGACCTTTGATTGTAATCTGAAGTGCCTAATAGTTGCACTAAGTCTTACAACGACCATAATATAGTTGTTATGAGAGAGAACAACTCGCTGATCTTTTGCAGGGAGTTTGTTCTTTTTTATGTGTTGCTCGAGTTCATTAATGACCGCCGCCGCACTCAGGCCGTACTTCAAGTAGAGCTCAACCGCTCTCATCTTCTCCTCGTATGAGTACATCTAACGTCCTTTCCGTTGCCATTTCGGTATGGATTTTTGTCGACATCCCCATTAGAAAACATTAAGCTTGTGAAACACAACCATGCTATAATTCTAGATATCAATCATCCAGCGGGGCCTTTGGCAAGCGCCGCTTCGAGTTAGGTCAGGTTAGATGAAGAACTAGCGATGCCCGTTTCGGGTACCCCATACGACCATTCTGTACATCCGGTCGCGCTTCAGGGTGCCGCATCGCTTCAGTGTCTTCTCGTTCCGAATCCATACATTGCGTGCCTGACCCTGCGCGACCTCCTCTCAAAGGAGCTCGCCATGCAACTGAATCTCACTCACATCAGCTATACCTACCCCGGTACGGTATCGCCTGCCATCGAAGACGTCAGCGCCACGTTCCCATCGGGATGGACGGGCATCATCGGCGACAACGGATGCGGGAAGAGCACGCTCGCCCGTATCGCCGCCCGCGCTATTACACCCGATTCCGGGACAGTGAGCCCGAGTCTGTTCGCGTCGTATTGCCAGCAAGACTCGACGCAGGAACCGGACGATCTCTTCGATCTCGCATCGGATTGGGGCAAGGAGGCGCAACGGGCAAGGGCACTGCTCCGCATCGAAGACGACTGGTTCTGGCGCTACGACACGCTCTCGGGCGGTCAACAGAAGCGGATCCAAATCGCATGCGCCCTCTATGCACAACCAGATATCCTCATCATGGACGAGCCGACCAACGACCTCGATGCCGCCACGCGCGACATCGTGAAGGAGGCGCTGGCCTCCTTCAGCGGCATCGGCATCCTCATCTCGCACGATAGAGACCTGCTCGATAGCCTTGTGGGCCAGAGCCTCATGTGCGAGGGCGCGCGTTGGACCATGCGCCCCGGCGGGTACTCAAAGGCAAGCGACCAAGCGGCGAGCGAACGCGCCTCTGCGATGAGGGATCGCGAGCAAGCCTCTCGTGAAGCGAAGCGCCTGAAGGCAGAAGCCCAGCGCAGGAGCGAAGAGGCGGCACGTCAGAAGGGCAAGCGAAGCAAGCGCGGTTTGAGCAAAAAAGACAGCGACGCTCGCGAGAAGATCGGACGCGCCATAGTCTCTGGCAAGGACGGCGTTGCAGGGAGGCTCTCGTCCAAAATGAGCGGACGGCTCGCAAAGGCCGAGGCAGAGCTTTCCAAGAAAACCGTCTCGAAAAGATACGACCATCGTATCGGCGAGTTCGGCGTCACTGCACGCTCAAGTTGCGTGGCGCACTTGGAGGCATCGCGACTGTCTGCTGGCGAGTTCTCGATAGATGTGCCGGAGCTCTGGATCTCACCAACGGATCACGTGGTGCTGACCGGTGCGAACGGAACGGGAAAGAGCCTGGTGGTACGAAGCATCATCGAATCTGTTCCTGATAATGTCAAAGTTGCGTACGTTCCCCAGGACGTCGGGCCAGAGGAACGCGAGCGAGCCCTGAGGCATCTCCGAGACCAGGACCAGGAGACGAAAGGTCGCATCCTCTCCATCGTGGCGCGGTTGAACTCCGACCCTGACAGACTGCTCGATGGCGACGATTTGAGTCCTGGCGAACTCCGCAAACTCATGCTTGCTGAACAGCTTGTTACGAATCCCAACTTCCTCGTACTCGACGAGCCTACGAATCATCTTGATGTGGGCTCTATTGAGGCGCTGCAGGAAATGCTGAGCGGTTTCTCTGGCGCGTTACTGTTGGTTACGCATGATAGACAGCTGTCGGAGGCAGTCACGCAGATTGGCTGGGAAACTATTCAAGGTGAAAGCCTGATGAGATTGCTGGTCGTCTAAACAATGGGTTTTATAAAAGAGCCTTGTCGGGCGGATTTGCAGCTTCAGTTTGCAATTATTGTTTAACTTCGCGTGGGTAGTCGCAAGCGGCTTGCTCGTGACGACAGCGACTATTGTCGAAGGGTTGTAGCGAAAGCATTTCGAGAACCTCTATGACAAGAAGCCGTTGGAGTTCTTCGTCTATGATTCCAAGGATATGGGGCCAGTCGGCAACTTCGCCACGTCATCCGCCATCCAGGTCATGATCATTAACATCGGCGCCTTCAACAAGGAGCTCGACTCCGACGAGAAGAAGGGCGCGACGAACATCTTCCACCGTCCAAGCGAGAGGCTTATCGGCGGCAGGAGCCCCCAGGAGCTGGTGAGCTCCTGCAACCCTATCGTCATCATCGACGAGCCTCAGAGCGTTGACAACACAACCAAAGCAAAGAAGGCCATTAAATCTCTCAACCCGCTCTTTGTGCTTCGCTATTCCGCGACCCACAAGGAAGCGTACAACATGCTGTATCAGCTTGGTCCTGTCGATGCGTTCCAGCGCGGCCTCGTAAAGGGCATCGTCGTCGACTCAGTGCTCTCCCAGGAGGATCTCAACGGTGCGTATGTCCGTCTTGACTCCACTGATGGGCGCAGCGGCTACAAGGCAAAGCTGACCATCGATGTGAGGCAGGCCGACGGCAGCCAGAAGCGCAAAGCCGTCACCGTCAAGACCGGCGACGACCTCTATCAGAAGTCCAAGGAGAACAGCGACTACGAGAGCGGCTGGATCGTTAGCAACATCGGTACGGCTGCTGGTGACGAGTTTGTCGAGTTCCAGAATGGCGAGTATCTTGAACCCGGAGACGTGCTGGGAGACGTAGCCTCCGAGGCCATTAAGCGTGCTCAAATCATCAAGACCATCGAGGACCATCTTGAGACACAGCTCAGGCTGTACAAGTTCGGCATCAAGGTCCTAAGCCTGTTCTTTATCGACAAGGTTGAGAAGTACCGACTCTATGAGCCGAGCGTTCACAACGGAGAATACGCCGAGATATTCGAGGAGGAGTACGCCCGCATCGCGACGAGCGACAAGTGGCAGAGACGCTACAAGAGGGCCGGCGTTCCGCTTCCTACCGATGGCAAGGGGTTACATCAGGGATATTTTGCCAAGGACGGCAAGGGTAAGTTCAAGGACTCCAAAGAAGGGGCAAGCACCACCGCGGACTCCTCGGCATTTGAACTCATTATGCAGAAGAAGGAAACCCTCATCTCCTTCCCAGATGGCAAGGATCCCGACAAGGACGTAGCCTTCATCTTCAGCCACTCCGCTCTGAAGGAAGGCTGGGATAACCCGAACGTGTTCCAGATCTGCACGCTGGTCGAGACGAACGACACGCTCACCAAGCGCCAGAAGATCGGCCGAGGTCTTCGTCTTCCCGTTAACCAAGAAGGCGAGCGCAGCTACGATCCTGATGTCAACGTGCTAACCGTCATCGCCAACGAGTCCTACAAATCTTTTGCAGATGGGCTTCAGTCTGAGTTCGAGCATGAAGGCTACAAGTTCGGCGTGCTCACGCCGGAGTCCTTAACCAGAATTGAGTTCAAGAACGATGAGGGTGACGACGAGAAGCTTGGTTTCGAGCGTTCCGAGCAAATCTACAAGGCACTTAAGGCTGAGGGCCTGGTTGATGGAAAGGGCGCCATCACGCCTGAATTGAAACAGGTTGCAGAGAATGGTGAACTCGAAATGCCAGAGGGCCTCGAGATCGCCAAAGAACAGGTCGAGGCCGTTATCTTGCACAAGTCCCAGAAGCTGCAGATCAAGGACAAGGGCAACCAAGTCGAGGTTGAGCTGCAGAAGGATGTTTCCATGGACCCCGCCTTCCAGCAGCTTTGGGATCGCATTCGCCAGACCACGCGCTTCGAGATGGATATCGACACCGACCTTCTCGTCGAGAAGGCCGTCGACGGCATCGCTCACATGCCGAAGATCAAGCCCCTTGAAGTAATGAGCATTCGCGCAGGCCTCGAGGTCGGCGACGCTGGCGTCTCGGTTCGCAAGAAGAAGGACCTCTTCGGAGATAGCACCAAGGAAGACGATATCACTCGCTCCGTGGTCCGCACGGATATCGAGCGTGTCTACGACCTTCCTGATCCCATCTCCGAGCTTCAGGATGCCGTCGGCCTCACTCGTAAGACCATCAAACGCATCCTTGAGGAATGCGGCCGATTGAAGGAGTTCGAAGTTGATCCGATGACCTTCCTTGTTCAAGTCGCCGCGAAGATCGAAGCTGCGAAGAATGAGGTAGTTTCCCAGGGGATCAAGTACACGAAGCTCCCTGAGAGCGAGTGGTACACCATGGACATCCTGGCGGTTGAGGATTTGACAGCCTATCTTGACCAGAATGCCTGGAAACCGACCAGTGGCAAGAGCCTGTACAACTATGTTGTCTATGACTCGTCGACCGTCGAGAAGCCCTACGCGCTTGCCCTTGACCAGTCGGAGCAAGTGAAAGTATTCGCCAAGCTTCCGAGCAAGTTCAAGATCGACACCCCTCTTGGCAGCTACAACCCCGACTGGGCGTACGTCGAGGAGGTCGAGGGCAAGGAGCGTGTCTACTTCGTCATGGAGACTAAGGGCGGTGGAAACGGAACTCCGAACCTGAGGCCGACGGAGAAGGCGAAGATTGAATGCGCTCAAAAGCACTTTGATGCTTTGGCTATTGATGATGTCGTATACGACGTTGAGACAACGTACCACTATGCAAACATCTAGTTTGCGGTAGAAGAAAAAGATCTGCTATGGCTGAACCATTGTTTACAAGAGTTGACCGACCGGTTGGAAAACTAGTTAGCGACGTTATTGAAGGAAGAGTTGGCCTTCCTGATTTGCAGCGCCCCTTCGTGTGGAAGGATAGCGATGTTCGCGACTTGCTCGATTCAATGCTGCGCGGATATCCCATCGGATACTGCATTCTTTGGGAGGCTCCAGATGACCAGGAGGAGAAGAAATCCTCCATCGGCTTGAATGAAAAGAACTATGCAACCCCTAAAGAGCTCGTCATCGATGGACAGCAGCGCCTTACGGCCTTGGTCTCATCCATGTACGGCGTGCCCGTAAAGGATCAGTCGTTCTCTGACAGGACGATTCGAATCGCGTACGACCCCATTGCGAGAGAGTTCCATACCTGGGACGCCGCTATTGCTAAAGACGCGAAATACATCCCAGACCTGAGTGCGGTGTTTGAAGCTAAAAGGAAAAACGAAGCTACCAAGTTCCGCCGTGAATACATCAAGCGTCTGAATGAGGCCAATGTAAAACGAGAAGTGCCAGAGCTGGATGATGACGGAGAAGCCGCCGTTGAAGACGGAATCAACGAGCTTCTGAACCTGGAAACCACCTACGTGATCCCCATCCTTTCGATTTCGAACAAAGCCGATGAGGAGCAGATGTCGCAGATCTTCATCCGCGTAAACTCCGGTGGCACGAAGCTGAATGAAGACGATTTCATCATGACTCTTCTTTCCGTATACGAGCCTGAGACAAGGCAGCGTATTGAGGACTGGTGCGAGGACAGCCACAAGCCAGGTGTCGGCACTTCCTACAACGCGCTTCTAACGATTAAGCCGAGCCATGTGATCAGGGCGACCGTTGGCCTTGGTTTCGGTCGTGGCAGATTGCGTTATGCCCGCCTCATCCTCAATGGTCGCGATCTGGAGACGCGCGAGACAAGCGCTGCTAAGCGTGAGGAGAATTTCGAGAAGTTCGACGCGGCCCTCGACAAGGTCCTCGACCTGAATGATTGGCATGCCTTCATCAATGCCCTCGGCGAGGCTGGCTACGTGAACGGGGGGATGGTCAGTTCCGAGAACACGATACCTCTGACTTACGCAATCACGCTCATTGCAAAGCACCGCTTCGGAATTACCGGCATGGAGCTGCAGCGCATCGCTAAACGCTGGTTCTCCATGGCGATTCTGACCCAGATGTACACGGGCAATTTCGAGTCGGTTTTCGAGCAGCAGATGAATTCTATCGACGAGCTTACCGATGCGGATGCTTTCTGCGCCTGGATCGAAAACGAAATCTCATCGCGTTTGACCGACGACTATTACGGTGTAACTCTTCCCAATGAGTTGGATAAAAACAAAGCAAGCGGTCCCGTCTGGAACGGTTTCCTTGCTGCCCAAGTAGTGCTGGGATCTCGCGTGCTCTTTAACACCAGCACCGTGGCGCAACTTCTCCTACCCGCAAGCAGCGGTACCAAGAAGGCATATGACAAGCATCACCTGTTCCCAGCGAACTTCCTGAAGAACGGTCCTTACGAATACGCCAAGGACCGTCGAGCAAATTTCGTTTGCGTCGACTATCAGAAGAACATTTACATCAGCGACGAAGATCCGAAAATCTACGTCGCAAAGTTCAAAGAAGCGCTGGGCGATGAGGCATACAAGACCTCGTGCACTGAAAATGCCCTTCCGCTTGGATTCGAGAATATGGAATACCTTGATTTCCTGAAGGAAAGGCGCGTCCTGATGTCGCAGATGATCAGGAACGCTTTCTCAAGGCTGTAGCGATATCGAAGCCAAAATCACAAGTGCCCCCGTCAAGGGATGGGGGCACTTGTGTCGTATTGTATATTCTCACGAAATGCAAATTGCATGCTCTTCCAGGAAAAGCGATATATGCTCTCCCGATTCTTGTGAGTTGCTTAGAGAGATATATGTTTCTCCTGCGCAAATTCCAGCAATTTCAACACGAGAGTAATAGAGAGACTCGCTGCAGCTTTCTCCGTTTACGTAGACTCCATCAATGAGTTTTCGGGCATCACCAGAACATTTTCGAGCTCGCACTCCTAAAGCAACCCTTTCGACTAGGATGTCGCATTCTTCGAAACGCAGGATGACGGGATAGTGCCATCCCGACGCCTCGTCGAAAGCGTCGCGCGTCGCGTAAGCCTCCACAAAGTACTGAGGAGAAGGAGGAGCAATCGTATCAGGAATGGAAGAGCAATCTGATGTATCGCCATACAGGGCGACGGTGATTTCGCATCGCTTGTTATCCATAATTGCTCCTTTCGTTCCTGGGTGCTTCGAGGATTCTACGGCGCTAACTTGCTAGCCTTTGTCCCCACAAACGGACACCCTCACTCTCTTTTCAAATCCCATACGCTTTGGTTTTCGATATCGATTTCGGCGGGCTCCTCAGATGACTCTAGCCCGGCAAAGATGTTGGACAGTATGAGCAGTGTTTCCTCAACGGAGGCACTGAGTTCGCCTCCTGCGCGGATTCTAAGCAGCTGCTGGTAGATTTCCGCCATCGTGCCCTTCAGGGCCTTGTAGACCCTCGTAGAGGGTCTTACGACTATCTCGTGGTCCATCAGTTTGGCCATGATGAAATCTTGCTTGTCCATCCCGCTCAACTTGGCCAAATTGGTGATCTGCTCGTATTCCTCCGGGCTCACCCTGAAAGCCATGGTCTTCGACCTCTTGCGTGCGGAGTTAGGGCAGGGCATGGCTAGCCCTCCTTGGTGCACTCAAGAGCGTTGGCGATCTCGGTCTGTTTGTTCGGGAAGAGATGGGCGTAGCGGTAGGTGATATCAGTGCTCTCGTGGCCAACGCGATCAGCGATCGCCAATGCGGAGAAGCCCATCTCGATGAGTAGGGAGACATGGCTGTGCCTCAGGTCATGGACCCTAATCCTCTTGACGCCGGACTCCTTGCATCCGCGTTCCATCTCGTGCGTCAAGTAGTACTTCGTCACGTCGAAGATGCGGTCATGGGGACCGAGGTCGTCTCTGAAGTCTTCCAGGTACTCCTTCATCTCCTCGGCGAGGAACTTGGGCATGGCGATCCTTCGCACGGAGTTCGGGGTCTTCGGGTCAGTAATGGTATCAATGCCCTTCAAACGCTGATACGACTTCGTGATGCTGAGCTCCGAAGTCTCGAAGATGAAATCGGATGGGGTGAGGGCGAGCAGCTCTCCACAGCGGATACCTGTCCAGTAGAGGACCTCGAAAGCGTAAAAGGAAAGAGGTTTGTCCATGATGGCCTCCGAGAACTTCAGGTACTCCTGCTTCGTCCAGAAGTTCATCTCTCCGCCTTTCTTCGAGCCCATCTTCGTTACCTTCCTGCACGGGTTGCTTGTCAGGTCGTAGTAGCGCTCGGCATGGTTGAAGATGGCATTTAGCTGGTTGTTGATGGTTCTGAGATATGTGGCCGAGTACGGCTTGCCATTGGCATCCTTGTGGTCGATAAGCTGGTTCTGCCAGCGGACGACGTCGATGGGCTTGATCTCGGACATCCTCATTTTCCCGAAGAAGGGAATGATCTTGTCCTTGATCATGTACTCCTTGGTCAGCCAGGTGTGCTCCCTGATTCGAGGCTTGATCTCGGTGGCGTACACGTCGACGAAGTCCGTGAAGAGCATGTCCATGGTGCCGTTGTGAACCGCTAGGAAGTCCTTCTCCCACATGAGCGCCTCGAGCTCGGTGGTAAAGCCCCTCTTGACCTTATGGCGCTTCGCGCCCCTGCCGTCACGGTAGAAGCACTGGGAGTAGAACGTCCCGTTCTCGCTTCTATATACGGGCATCTTCATCACCGGCAAAGAATCTGGCTTCGAAATGGTCAGAGCGGACGCGGCCCTTGACCACCGCGCGACCCTTCTTGATCTGCTCCTCGTTCATCTCCTGGATGATCTTGTAGGCGAACCCCTTCGACATGTTCAGCCTCTGTGCGACCTGCTCGGCGTTGAGCATGGTGGGCCTGTTTTCTTCTTGGTTCATTTGTCCTCCTAACATCGTACGAATATGTACGTTATATATGAGCGAATCATAATCGTACGGTTTCGTACTGTCAAGAAATTGCGTACGTTTACGTACGGTGCTAGAATTACGAGGTTTAGATTTTCAGGAGGGAAGATGACGACTGGCGAGAAGATCAGGCACTACCGTAAGCTGCGCGGGCTCTACCAGGGGGAGCTGGGTGAGAGGATCGGCGTCTCCGAGGGCGCGATCCGCCATTACGAGACGGATTTCAGGACTCCCAAGCAGCCTCAGATCGAAGCCATCGCCGAAGCCCTCGACATCTCTCCGCTTGCCCTGAAGGACTTCGGTGTGGAGAACGCCCGTGACCTTCTGGGCCTCCTTCTGCAGCTGGAGGATGAGTTCGGAATCGTGCCCGCTGAGGATGGCTCTGGTCTTTCTATCGACGCGTCTGCTGAGAAGGCGCCCAAGACGACCCAGATGCTCAAGGCCTGGGCTGCGAAGCGAAACGAGCTGGAATCCGGCGAGATCACATCGGAGGAATACGCCGACTGGAAGGCCAAGTTCTAGGAGTAAATATTTACTGAAACGCGAGCAGGTGGCTTTACCCCCGCAATTGGGAGTAAAACACCTGCTTTTCTTATGCCTGAAACCCACCATTCGAAGCGTGCTGAAGCCGATGAAATCGCTTAGGGGAGTAAATTTTTACTCCCCATTGTTGACCTGCGGTTTTGCTGAAAAGCCACCATATTTCGCCCCGTTGAGTTTCAGTTGAGTTTTGGGGCGCATTTTGATCGGCTGGGACAGGCAACTGGGACAATTTACTCCCCCAACAAACCTTTTACTCCCCGTCCGTGGGGTGCCGCCATGTCCGCCCTGTACGGCAATTAGGAGTAAATCTGCATAAAACAGCAGGTCAAACGGGTAAAAAATACCCCCGATTTCAGGTGAAAATCGGGGGTATCTCGCTCAATTTATTCCCCCAAGTTGCTGGGGGCTTTGCGCTTCTCCCGTACGCTGCGACACTCTGCGGTACTCAGCGGACGGAGAATCGACGCCTCGAAATAGCCTTTCGTCTACTCCCACTCAATGGTCGCGGGCGGCTTGGACGTAATGTCGTAGCACACGCGGTTGGCGCCGGGGACCTCGGCAACGATGCGGCCGGAAATGCGGGCCAGCACATCGTAGGGCAGCTTGGCCCAGTCGGCGGTCATGGCATCACTGGATTCGACGGCACGCAGGATGATCGGGCGCTGATAGGTGCGCTCGTCGCCCATAACGCCAACGGACTTGATATCGGGCAGGACCGCGAAATACTGCCAGCAGCTGTGCTCAGAGTTGCGCTCGCCGGTCTGCTCAAACAGGCGCTGGTTGTAGGCGTCGAGCTCCTCGCGCACGATGGCATCGGCGTTTTTGAGGATCTCGAGCTTCTCCTTGTCGACCGCACCGATAATGCGGATGGCCAGACCCGGGCCCGGGAAAGGCTGACGGAACACGATATGACCCGGCAGGCCCAGTGCCAGACCAAGAGCGCGGACCTCGTCCTTAAAGAAGTGATCAAGCGGCTCAATGAGGTCGAAGTGTACGCCCTCGGGGAACGGGATCAGGTTGTGATGGCTCTTGATGGTGGCCGTCTTGCCGCCCGTCTTGCGAGCGCCGGACTCGATGATGTCGGGGTAGATGGTGCCCTGAGCCAGGTACTTGACCGGCTTGCCTTCGGTCTCGAGCTGCTGCGCCACGGCGAAGAACTCTTTCCAGAACTGAGTACCGATGATGCGGCGCTTCTCCTCGGGCTCGGTCACGCCAGCCAGAAGCTCGGCATAACGGTCCTCGGCGTGAACGTGGATAAAGTCGACATCGAACTGCTTGGTGAAGACCTCCTCCACCTGCTCGGGCTCGCCCTTACGCAGCAGGCCGTGGTTGATGAACACACAGGTCATCTGCTTGCCCACGGCGCGAGCGCCCAGCGCAGCCACGACGGAGGAGTCGACGCCACCGGACAGGGCCAAAATCACGCGGTCGTTACCGACCTTCTCGCGGAACTCGGCCGTCATGGTCTCGACCAGGTTGTCCATGCTCCAGTTGGGCTCCAGGCCGCAGATCTCAAACAGGAAGTTGCTCAGCAGCTGCTGACCGTACTCGGAGTGCTTGACCTCGGGGTGGAACTGCGTGGTGAAAATCTTGCGCTCGGGGCACTCCATAGCGGCAACCGGGCACACGTCGGTGCTGGCGGTAACGGTAAAGCCCTCGGGCACCTCGGACACGGCGTCGCGGTGGCTCATCCACACGGTTTGCTCCATGGGCGTAGAGTTAAAGAGCTTGGCGCCGGCCGTGCGTGTGATGGTAGCGCGGCCGTACTCGCCCACCTCGGAGTGGCCGACCTTGCCGCCGAGCGTCACGGCCGTGATCTGATGGCCGTAGCAGAAGCCCAGGACGGGAAGGCCCAGGTCAAAGATGGCAGGATCGATGGACGGAGCGTCCTCGGCGTACACGGAGGCCGGACCGCCGGAAAGGATGAGCGCAGAGGCGTTCATCTCGCGAATCTCATCGGCCGAGATATCGCAGGGAACAATCTCGGAATACACGTTGAGGTCGCGGACGCGACGGGCAATGAGCTGTCCGTACTGCGCACCAAAGTCGAGTACGAGGACCTTTGCGGAAGCCTTTTGATCCATGGTTTCCCCCTCTTGTTGGCGGGGAGCCGGTGCCCACCCGCGTGAATGAACGAAAATAACCTCCATAGTGTACACGTTATATGGGGTTTCTCGTCCCTCGCAGCCATCAGCGCACGGCAAACGCACGACCAGGGCCCCTATTTGACGGCAATTGAAGTGTTACCAAACGTTACAGATGATGTAATACGTTTGAACATTGGACGCCCTGTGCCACAATACTGCCGAACGACTCCGCCTCTGCGGCAGCAAATACGATAGGAATACCAGCATGAAGCGCATCCTTCTCATCGCCACGGGCGGCACCATCGCATCGACCGAGGACGGCAACGGCCTCTCCCCCGCCCTGACCGGTGAGGAGCTCGCCCAGAGCGTCCCCGAGATCTCGGGCCTCTGCGAGCTCGACGTGGTGCAGCCCATGAACATCGACAGCACCAATATGCGTCCGAGTGACTGGATGCGGATCCGCGACGTCATCGTCGAGGGTTATGCTGACCACGACGGCTTCGTGATTCTGCACGGCACCGACACCATGAGCTACACCGCGGCGGCGCTTTCTTACCTGATTCAGGACAGCCCCAAGCCCATCGTGCTCACCGGCTCGCAAAAGCCCATGGGCAACCCCTTTACCGATGCCAAGCTCAATCTGTACCAGAGCCTGCTCTATGCGCTTGACGAGCATTCGCACGACGTCTCAATCGTGTTTGGCGGTGTGGCCATCGCCGGCACGCGCGCCCGCAAGCAGCGCACCATGAGCTTTAACGCGTTCATCAGCGTCAACTATCCGCCCATTGCCTACATCCGCAACGACCGCATCGTGCGCAACGGGCTCCACGGCACTCACCAGAATGAGAGCCCGGTTCGTTTCTACGACAGTATCGACCCGCGCGTGTTTGTCCTTAAGCTCACACCCGGCGTGAATCCAGGCATATTGGACGCCCTGACCGATAGCTACGACGCCGTAATTCTGGAGACCTTTGGCATTGGCGGTATTCCCGAGTTTGGCGAGTCCGGCGAGTCATTCCAGGAGGCGATTTTCCGCTGGGTCGATTCGGGTCGCACCGTCGTTATGACCACACAGGTCCCCGAAGAGGGCCTCGATCTGGGTGTTTATGAGGTCGGCCGTGCCTACGCCGACCATCCGGGTATTTTGCGCGGCGACGATATGACCACCGAAACGCTCGTGGCCAAGACCATGTGGGCGCTCGGCCAGTCACGTGATGCGGCCGAGATTCAGCGCCTGTTCTACAGCCAAGTCAACCATGACCGCATCCCGATGATGTAGCTAAAACAAAATCCGCCTCTTTGGGCCTTGTAGGGCACGTGGTGCCTCTCGGAACGTGCAAAAAGCGGAGTTTTCAGCACCCGCCCCTTCCAGAAACGTTAAAACCGCTAGCTGTAAATCGCTTTTCGGTTCGATAGGCTCGTCCCACGCGTCTATTATTCCTCATAATAATGAATTTTGTGGATAATCAAAAACAGCAAGCATCGTATTTGCGCCTTCGGTTGCTGTCAATTTATTGAGGGATGCTGAATACTCGGGTTTTTGCACGCCGCCGTCGGGGGACCCGTTCAGCAAACGACAAATCTAGCAAAAACGCCTACTCAATGCCCTCGAGAAGCTCTGACACCGTCATGCCGAGTGCGGGCGCGATCTTAAATAGAACCTTGAGCGTGAAATTTGCCGTCCCATCTTCGATTCGGTCGAGGTAGGGTCGGCTGATTCCTGTTGCCACACAAAAATCAACCTTGGAGATACCAAGGGCCTTGCGCGTCCGCTCGACTCGCTCGCCAAGAATCTGTTTCGCATGTTCGTTCATGCAGACGAGTTTGAAATGGAGCAAAACAAAAACGTAAACTATAATTTACGTTTCGCCCAATATACAGGAGTTTTCTATGTCGGCTTGCTCGATTTGCATGCGTCAGAAATCACGTTGCACAAACGGCGTGCAGCCCAAGCTTGTCGTTGTTGAGACAGAGTGCCTTTCCCCGGATGAACGAACGGCCTTTACGTTGCTATCGTGCCGTGTTGCGACCGCACTGCTCCCCGATCCGGCGAGAGGCGAGCTCTCCGCTCAATGCCAGACGCACGGCTGCACCCTTGACCAGGCCGTAGTAATAGCAACCAGCCGGCGTGGCCTGCCCCTTCTCTTGGAAGCCGGTATCGCGCTCTGCCTTCGCGGTGCCGGATACGAAAACGAGGCCGCCGCCGATGTGGTCTTTCAACCACGATCGAGCGGCGGCCTCGCAGCAGCCATCGAATATGCTTGCAGGCTCGTTGCCTAAAGGCGCAAGCTAAAAGCCCAGGCCAAAGCCTGTGCCGGTAATCGCCGAATACATAAAGTAGACGTTAATTACGTTGAGGAATGCGCCCGTGATGCAGCCGTTTCGCAGGTAGCGCTCGCACACGATGCGCGCCATGGCGGCGGAGTCCTCGTTGTTCTTTGCCTGGCGTCCCGCCGTAAAGTACGTCGCCACGCTCAGCAGCAGGTTGAGCACCGGCAGCGCCAGCAGCTCGTAGCTCTTGCCCCAGCGCGTCACCTCACCGGCTGCGTTAAACTTTGTTGCCACCTCGGGACCAATGTTGGGGATTACAAACGCTGCGACCACCAGCGGAAGCACTGCAAGCACCAGCAGCGCGATGCCCATGTAGCCAGCTTTTTTTCCATATTTAAACATGCTCGCCGTCCTTACACGTTAAAGCGGAAGTGCACGACGTCGCCATCGGCCATGACATACTCTTTGCCCTCGATGCGCAGCTTGCCTGCAGCCTTGGCGCCTTGCTCGCCACCGAGCTCGATGTAGTCGTCATAGCCAATGACCTCGGCCTTAATAAAGCCGCGCTCAAAGTCGGTATGGATGACACCGGCGGCCTGCGGGGCGGTCGCGCCCTGACGCACCGTCCAGGCCTTGACCTCCATCTCGCCAGCCGTAAAGAACGACTGCAGACCGAGCAGCTTGTAGGCTGCCTGCGCGAGCACGTCCAGGCCGGGCTGCTCCAGGCCCAGGCTCTCCAGGTAGTCGGCCGCATCCTCGGGATCGAGCTCGGAAAGCTCGGCCTCGATCTTGGCGCAGATCGGCACTGGCTTGACGCCATCGATGGGCGCCAGGTCCTCGTTGAGCATGTCCTCGTCCACGTTGGCCACATACAAGATGGGCTTCATGGTGAGTAGGAACAGGCCCTTGGCAGCGGCGCGCTCCTCGTCGGTCATCTCCATGGACGCGGCGCGCTTGCCCTCGTTGAGCCAGGCGAGTAGGCGCTTGGCGACCTCAAACTTGGGCATGAGCTCCTTGTCGCGCTTGGCCTCCTTCTCGAGCTTAGGCAGCTGCTTCTCGAGCGTGCCCATGTCGGCCAGGATAAGCTCGGTCATGATGGTGTCGGCATCGCCGGCGGGATCGACGAACTCGCCCGTGCGACCCACCTCACGCATGACGTTGGGATCCTTAAAATAGCGCACGACCTCGCAGATAGCGTCGGTCTCGCGAATGTTTGCCAAGAACTGGTTGCCCAGGCCCTCGCCCTCGTTGGCACCCTTCACCAGGCCCGCGATGTCGACAAACTCGACCGTAGCCGGCACAATGCGGCCAGGCTTGACGATGTCGGCGAGCTTTTGCAGGCGGCTATCGGGCACGTCAACGATACCCACGTTGGGGTCGATCGTGGCAAACGGGTAGTTGGCGGCAAGGCCGGTCTTTTTGGTAAGCGCGGTGAACAGCGTCGACTTGCCCACGTTGGGCAGGCCCACGATACCGATGGAAAGGGACACGACAGCTCCTTTTGGTACAGGTACTTCAAACTGTATAAGTATAGCGCCGCCGCAGCATCCGGGCGAATCCGGACACCGCGGCGGCGCAAATGAAGCAGAGATTGGGGTCGCTGGCTAGTCCGCGAGCTTCTCCACCTGGTCGAGCATCTTGTCGAGCTTGGCCTTCGCCTCGGCTTTTACCTTTTGGGCCTCTTCGTGGGCTTTGGCCTTCTGAGCGGCCTTTTCCTCGGCTTCGGGGTCGACGACAACCAAGTTGGACGCATCGTGTTCGACCAGCTTGAGCGCATGTTCGGGACAAACCTTGACACAGGCGCCGCAGCCCAAGCAATATGTGGACTCCAACGCGAAGCGGCCGCTTCCCACCAAATCGCAGGCGAACGTGGGGCATACATTGACGCACTCGCCACACGATGTGCACTTGTCAAAATCGCACTCAGGCGTACTCACCTGCATGTTCTGGGCAAGCTCGGGATGGTTCTGCAGTGTCGAAAGCACCAGCTGCCGCCCGTGCGTGAGCGAACGGCGACGCTTTGCCGTCGTGGTGCCGCACATGGTGTTGAGCGTACGCTCCAGCTGGGTGATCTGATGGCGATGGGCCTTCAACTTTTGCGTCACCGAGGCCAGCGCCGCCGTCGCCGGGTTGAGCTTGGTCACCGTCAGACCCGTCGTGCGGGCAATCTTTTCCATGTACTCCTTGCGCTCGTACTCGCGAAGCTTATGGCACTTGAGGCTCTTGGGGTCGACCTCCAGGCCCATACCCGTGCCAGACCACTCCTCAGCCTTCGCAATCGCCTCGCCCAGGATATCCTCGCCACCGGTGTTGCGGCATTTATCGCACACGCCCAGGGGCAGGTACACACTCACGTTGGGATAGTCCGCCAGTACCGAGAACCAGGTCTCGGCCGTAATATCGCCCACGCAGGCAACGACGACCTCGTTCTCGCGCGGCATGCGCTTGAGGGCGCGCGTGCAGGTGACGTAGGCGGTCTCGTGGCTCGTTGCCGCCGAGACAATGTCGTCATACAGGTTTTTGGGCGCCAGGCGCGGCGAGATGATTGCCTCGGTCGGACAGGCAGCGGCGCACAGGCCGCACTTGCGGCAGGAGTCGAGAATCTCGATGGAGTCTTCCTCGACCTCGATAGCGTTGACCGGGCACACATCCATGCACGCAGTGCAGCCGCTCTTTTCGTTTTTGCAGGTCAGGCACGGAATGGTGTTACCGCGCGGACGCTCCTTATAGTCGGCAGGATTCCACTGCGGCGCCGACGGATCGAGCGCATCGGTCACACCGCCAAGCGGGTTTTTAAGAAAGTCGAAACCCTTGCTGATCTCGATAATGTCATCAAACAGATCGTGTTCCTGCGCCATGCGCGGCCCCTCCCTGAGCAGTGCAAACAAGCAAGAGATAATGATACGCCATCGGCCCACGCCTCGGGCAAATTACATGCGGCGCATCTTTGAGACAAATGGCCTATGGCCTATCGCCGCCTCGATTGCACAAGGTCAATCAAGCGCCAAGCTATGCCTCGCACATGAGCTGCACGAGCTTTTGTTTGGTCACCTTGGCCTGTTCGTTAGCCATATTGCGCTCGTTCTTAAAAGTTGCGTCCGCAACGCTCAGCAGGTCATCATCGGAAATCTCACCAAGGCCCAGCTCCTCGAGTGTCGTCGGCAGACCAACGCACTGGCAAAACTCGAGCACCTGATCAAGCTCGGGCGCGCGCTCCAAACGAAGCTGCACCACCAGGCCAAATGCCACGGCCTCACCGTGCATGGCCTTGCACTCGGGCAGAATCGTCAGGCCGTTGGCGATGGCATGGGCAAGCGCTAGGCCACCGCTCTCAAAGCCAACACCCGAGAGCAGAATATTGCACTCGATCAGGCGCTCAACCGCCGGCGATATACGACCCTTTTTAAGATCGCGCTTGGCAGCGACACCAAACTCCATAAGCGTGTCATAGCAGGCACGAGCCGCAACCAAGGCCAAGTGTCCCGGCGCGCCACCGTGCTCGTTGGCGCCGTGCGCCGCGGCGCACGAACGAGCCTCGAAATACGTTGCCAGCGCGTCGCCCATACCAGCGACCGTCATACGCAGCGGAGCCGCCGCGACCACGTTGGTATCGACCACGACCAGGTCTGGATTCTTCTCGAGCATCAGATAGCGGTCGAACGACCCATCCTCGTGATACAGCACCGAAATCGCGCTGCACGGACCGTCCATCGAAGCCGCCGTGGGGCATACGCACAACGGCAACTCGGCATAAAACGCAACGGCCTTGGCGATATCGAGCATCTTGCCGCCGCCAATACCCACCACCATGTCGCAATACTCAGCCTGGGCTTCCTTGGCCATTTCGACAACGGCCTCTTCCGTACACGGACCGTTGTAAATCTTAAAGAACGGCTCGCTTAGATCTTCGTCCAGAAATCCATCGACGATCTGCCTGCACAGCCGATCCTCGGTGCCCTGGTCAAACAAGACATAGGCAGCGCAGCCCAACCATGACAAATATCTGCCCTGACGCGAAAGTTCGCCCGGCCCCTGAACATACCGGCCGGGACCGCCATAAACCATAGGAAGCGCCATACGAGAATCCGCCCTTCATCAAACAACGATTGGTGCAAAGCCACCTGTCCCCTTGTAGCAACTTGGCGCATTGAGGACAGGTTAGATTGCACCATAGAAAAAGGGTCCCGCGCACAGAGCGCGAGACCCTTATCAGAACAATGTGTGCCGATTAGAACGTGACCGGGGTGTCGGTGTAGACGCACTCGAGCAGCTGCTCCATCTCCTCCTGAGACGGCTGGCGCGGGTTGGAGCCCGTGCAGGCGTCGAGGATGGCGTTGGCGGCAACGTCGTGCTTCTTAGCCTCGAACTCATCGTAATCGATGATGGACTCGTCGGCCTTCACGCCCTTGGCACCGTAGTTCTTGATGCCCTGCGGGATGTCGAGCTTGTCGTTGAGGTCGCGAATCTCCTGGACCAGAGCCTCGACCAGCTCGTCCTCGGTCTCGCCGGCGAGGTGCAGGATCTCCTTGGCGATGAAGGCGTAGCGGCTCTTGGCGCGAGCGTCCTTGGCGTTGAACTGGATGACCTTGCCCAGGTACATGGCGTTGGCGCAACCGTGGATGATGTGGTCGCCCTCAAAGGCGGCACCGGTCTTGTGAGCCATGGAGTGGACAATGCCCAGCAGACCCGAGGAGAAGGCGATGCCGGCGATGCACTGGGCGTCGTGCATGTGCTGGCGGGCCTCATGATCGCCCTGATAGGACTTGGGCAGCCACTCGACGATCTCGCGGATAGCATGCAGGGCGTTGGCGTCGGTGTACATGGAACCAGCGGTGGAGACGTAGGCCTCGATGGCGTGAGTCAGAGCGTCCATACCGGTGTGAGCGCACAGCTTGGCGGGCATGGTGTAGGTGAGCTCGGGGTCGACGATGGCGACATCAGGGGTGATGTTGAAGTCGGCCAGCGGGTACTTGATGCCCTTGGCGTAGTCGGTGATGACGGAGAACGCGGTGACCTCGGTAGCGGTGCCGGAGGTAGAGGAGATGGCGCAGAAGTGAGCCTTCTGACGGAGCTCCGGGAAGGAGAACGGGACGACTGCCTCCTCGAAGGTCTCCTCGGGATACTCGTAGAACAGCCACATAGCCTTAGCGGCATCGATGGGCGAGCCACCGCCAATGGCGATAATCCAGTCGGGCTGGAACTCGGTCATGGCCTCGGCGCCCTTCATGACCGTCTCGACGGACGGATCGGACTCGACGCCCTCGAACAGCTTGACCTCGAAACCGGCCTCCTTGAGGTCGGCCTCGACGTCCTGCAAAAAACCGCCGCGGCGCATGGAGCCGCCGCCGGTCACGATGATGGCCTTGCTGCCCTTGAGGTTCTTCACCTCGTGGCGAGCGCCCTCACCAAAGTACAGATCGCGAGGATTGGTAAAACGTCCCATACTGTGCCTCCTAAACAAGCCCCTCTTAGACTTGCGTATATAACGGAGCACCCGATTGGCTCCGTTAGGACCGTTTTGCGCGTTGCCGGCGATGACAATGCGCGATGTCTAAACGTCTCAACGCTCAGACAAATACTATTTTACCGTTCTGGTTGGTCAGTTATTTACCGAAAGTCGACAATGATGAAACGTTTTTTCTATCCCTGAAGACCCTTATGCGGCATTCATACTCCCAAGCTGGGCAAACGTTTTATCAAGGTTGACCACATATCCAGGGCAGGACTGTGCCCCTCCAAAAGACACACCGTTCGCCGCCAAAAATCGACCGTTTGCGGCACCGTGATACCACTCGGTCGTCCAAGGTGCCGACATTTGTGCGACATCCGTCTTCGTGGTGCAAAGGTGCATGTCCAAGTGCGGCACTCCCAATGTGCCTCATGCGGGTAAACTAGAACCTTATATAGAGACATTTGAACCCTAACCGCAGCAAAGGAGGCCCCATGGCATTCGATCCCATTCAAGAAGATTGCCATCGCCTCGTTCTTGAGGCCTTGCGCCGCGACAATATCCCGCTCACCGACGGCCCTGCCGTAGAGCGTCTGATGGAACAATTCACCCGCAACCCCGCGCCGCTCATCGTGCACGACCGCGACCGCGCCGGACATCTGATTGCCAAGGTAGTCGAGGCTGTCGACTACCGCATTCCCTTTATCCCTGACGATACCCAGGCAGAGCAAGAAGAGGCCGCTGCCGAAAACATGCTTCGCGAGGCAGCCGCACTCGACCCGACCAACTGGGACGCTCAGCGCATGTTGACCGCCCTCACCGCTAACTCCAACGAGGAGTACGTACAGTACTTGGTATCCAAGTGCGATGAAGTCGAGCACGACCTGGCACTCAAGATCGCCTCGGCGCAGGACCCCTACGAGCGCGAGGCCGCAGGCGACCTTACACGCCGCCCCTACCTGCGCTGGCTTGCCGCCCTTGCGTCGCGCGCCCTCATTAGCGGCCGTTACCGCCTGTCGCTCGAAACCGCAAACCGCAGCCTGGACTTTGCCCCCAACGATCCGGCCGGTGTCCGCCACACTGCGATGCTCGCCATGGCAAAACTCGAATACCCCGCCGAGGAGCTCAAACGCTTTCGCTCTGCCCACTCCGTCCCCTATCTTGCCAACACGCCGCTGCGCCGTCGTCCCAAGGACGCGGAGCGCGACTTAGACCCGTGGACGCTCATCGCGCTGATGAGCGCTGCCTGGCGCGAGCTGGACTACGAGGGCGCCGAACACTACTTGCGCATCCTTGCGCGCTCGTGCCCGCACGCAGCCGAGGCGCTTTACTTTCAAACCGAGTTTCCCGATGGCGTCTATGCCCGCGTCAACGTGGGCGTGGGCTCCACCGACGAGCTTGTCCTTGCGCTGTCCGAAGCGACGCCGGTACTGCAGGAGGGCTTGGGCGCCCCCGACAACGCCAGCTTTGCCGCCTGGGTCGCCACCAACGATATCGTGCGTTCCCAGATTGACGAGCGCATCCTGCGGGCGGCCGAGCAGGGCTTGCCGTTTAAGGGAGGAGACCTCTAATGGATCCGAGCGTCTACATCCCCGCCTACCTGGAGCGCGCCTACGTTGCGTCGCACCCCGAACTCACCGATGCAGCACGCGATCTTGTCCATAACGACGTGAGCGTCAACCCTCATAAGTATGCGCAGACCGAGCATGCCCAGGCACTGCTTTCCTATGCCGGTGTTCACCGCCACCTGCTCGACGAGCTCCATCGTATCGAGGATATGGGCAGCGATGAGGAGTTTGAGCAGACGCGCAACCGCCTGTTCGACGATATGCGCGATGAGCTGCTCAAGATCGTCCGCGTCGATGCGCTGGCGGTAGATGCCCAGCTGCTTGCCATCATTTTGGCGGACACGCCCGTCGACGCCTGCCTGGGCGACCTGATGAAGCTCGAGGCGACCACAGCCGATTACCTGCGGCAAAGCGTGCCCGGATTCGATATGGAGGCCCCGCACTACTGGACCAACAAGGTGCTGGCAGACGGTGTGACGGCGGCCGATCTCACCGTGAGCGAGCCGGCGCTTATCGGGTGGCTCCACACGCTCGAGGCCATCTCGCAGCTGTGCATGGCGAGCGCTCGCTACCGTGCTGCCGTCAACTATTCTCGCCGTGTTCTTAAGGCGGAAGGCTATCCCACCCGAGCTGCCGGCACCGTGCTACTCGCCCTCGCTCGTCTGGAAGACGAGGACGGCTTTTTTGCCCTGGCCCACCAGCTCGAGGAGCAGATGGGGGCCGATGCCCTCGAGAACTCCCCCTGGTACCTACTCGCCCGCACGATCCTGCTGTTCAAAACGAACAAGATGCGCCCGGCGACACGCGCCCTGCGTGAGTTTGCCAACCGCTGCGAGGGCGGCGCGTTCTTTTTGCTGAACCCCATGTATCAGACGCCGTACCTTCCCTGCCGGCCCGAGCCGCACGACCCCTGGGACCTTTCGCACCAGGCAGTTTGGGAGGCCGACGGCATCATCTCGGATACTCCCGACTTTGCCCCCTGGGCCAGCGCTTGCGAAGACGTATCGCAGCTTGCCCAGGAATTTGCACGCCGTTATGGCTTTTAACGGCACGCTCGCCACGACCATGTCATTCACGTTAGGAACGGCTTCATGAACTTCCGCTCATCTCTTGCCTGCACCTCGAGCGATATCGCCCGCTGGGGGCTGCGCTCCGTCCTTAAACGCCAGGGCGGCGTACTCCCCGGCCGTATCGCCATGAAGATCGACCCCGAGCTGCTAAGCGACCTCGCGAACCTTGTCGACCGCAGCGTGGTGGTCACCGGCACCAACGGTAAGACCACCACCTCCAACCTCATCGCCGACGCCGTTGCCGCCAGCGGCGCCAACGTGGTATGCAACCGCGCCGGCAACAACATGGAGCCGGGCGTGGTGGGTGCCCTGCTCGAGGGCCGCAGCGATCTTAAGCGTGCCGGCAGCGGCAGGCGCGTGGGCGTCTTTGAGTGCGACGAGCTCTACACGGTGCGCGTCTTGCCCAAGCTCAAGCCAACGTACTTTGTGCTGCTCAACCTGTTCCGCGATCAGCTGGACCGCTACGGCGAGATCGACCACACCCAGGACGTCATCGCCCACGCGTTGGAGCTTTCGCCGGCAACGACGCTCATCTATAACGCCGACGACCCGCTCTGCACCTCGATCGCCGCACGCGTCCCCAATATGAGCATCGCCTTTGGCATCGACGGCGCCACGGGCACCGAGTCCGATCGCATTAGCGACTCGCGTTTTTGCTCGCAATGCAACGCGCCGCTGGAGTACGACTATGTGCAGTACGGCCAGCTCGGCGCCTATCATTGTCCTTCGTGCGGTTGGAGTCGCCCCGCGCTGGTCCGTCGTGTGACAGGCGTTGAGCTCGGCTGCGACGGCTACGGCTTTGACCTGACCTTTGGACCCGAGGCAAAAGCGCCCGCAACGCACATCGCCACACGCTACAACGGCCTGTACATGGTCTACAACGTGGCCGCCGCCTTCTTTGCGGCGCGCGAGTTGGGCGTGGACGCAGCGCATCTGCAGCCCACGCTCGATGCCTACGTCCCCGCCGGCGGACGCATGGGCCGCTGGGAAATCGCCGGCCGTACCGTCGAGGCAAACCTGGCCAAAAATCCCGTGGGCTTCGATCGCCAGATCCAGTCCATTAAAACGGCAGGTGGCAGGCTCTGTGCCTTCTTCCTGAACGACAACGACGCCGACGGCCACGATGTCTCGTGGATCTACGACGTCGACTTCGAGCGCATCGCCGATACCCCAGGGCTTGTCGCCTTTGCCGGGGGTACGCGCGCGCACGACATGCAGGTGCGCCTGAAGTACGCCGGCATCGACGCCGCCATCATCTCGAATATCGAGCAGGCGATCGGCGCCGTGGCAGATGAGGCAGCCGATGACACCTTCTACGCCGTCGCCAATTACACGGCATTCCCGCCGCTGGTCAAAGAGCTCGATGGACTTAAAGACGCCGATGCGAGCTCGGTTGCCTCCTGCGCCGTAACACGCACCGATGGCAGCGCCGTCCCCACCGATATTGCGCCGGTCGAGCTTCCGCGCCCGCTGCGCATCGTCTATCTGTATCCCGATGCCCTCAACCTCTATGGCGACGGCGGCAACGTCATCGCCCTCGAGCGCCGCTGCGCCTGGCGCGGCATTCCCGCGCGCGTGGACGAGGTCCGCATGGGCGAGACGCTCGATCTTACCGACGCCGACATCGTCATGATGGGCGGCGGTGCCGACCGCGATCAGTTGGCTGTGGCACACGAGCTGCTCGCTCAAAAGGACAAGGTTGCGACATATGTTGAGGACGGCGGCTCGTTGCTCGCTATCTGCGGCAGCTATCAGCTGCTCGGTCGTTCGTACTATATGGGCGAGAATCGCATCGAGGGTCTAGGTGTCATCGCCGCCGAGACCGTGCGCGGCTCCGACCGCCTGATAGGCAACGTCGCCGTCAAGACCGACCTGACGCCCGAGCCCTTTGTGGGGTTCGAGAACCACGGCGGCCGCACCCTGCTCGATGCAGAGGCCACGCCGCTTGGAACGTCTGTCGTCACGGGCACCGGCAACAACGGCGACGATGGCTTTGAGGGCCTCATCTACAAGGGCGTCATTGGCACGTACCTACACGGACCGGCACTGCCCAAGAACCCCGAGCTCGCCGACTGGCTCATCGCCCATGCCCTCGAGCGCCGTGGCGATGCGCAGGCCGCCGCCCTGCTGCCGCTCAAGCCCCTCGACGACACCTACGAGCACGCCGCCCACGACGCCGCCATGAAGCTTCTCCCCTAACGCCCCGCCACCACAAAGGGACAGGCACCTTTGTGGTGGTTTTTCAGTTTGCCAACGATATGTGAACGAATAAAAAAGTCTGCTATACTCTTACCCGCTGTCCCCATCGTCTAGCGGCCAAGGACGCCACCCTTTCAAGGTGGATATCGCGGGTTCGAATCCCGCTGGGGGCACCATTTAAAACGAGAAGCCCGTTACCCCCGCGGTGACGGGCTTTTTTCTACCCCAACGCCGGGATTCGAACCCGACAGGGTGCGGACCCCGGCAAATCGGCGGCAAAACGGACTCCAAAGCGTCCTTCGCAATCAAAAAGCCGGGGCCCGCGCGATGCGGACCCCGGCTTAATACCGTGACGATATGTTGGCTATGCCCTACACGTAGAACAGAATGTCGTCGTAGGTCGGGACCGGCCAGTAGTCGGCGGCCACGATCTCCTCCATGGCATCCACGGAGGCACGCAGCGTATCCATAGCGGGAACGACCTCGTGTGCATACACATTGGCCTGCTCCTGGCCATCGAGAGCCTCGGCCTTCTGATGCACGGCATCGAGCGCCTTGATGGAGTCGTTGATGGCGGTGATACCGTTGCAGAGCTTGTTGAGCGTGTTCTGCTCGCACTGCATGGCGGCCTCAGCACCGGCGGCACGAATTGTCTCAAGGCCCTTAGCGACCTTGGTGGCATAGGCGGTAATGACCGGACGATAGGTACGACGTGCCTCGCGAATCATCGTGGTAGCCTCGATGTTCATGAGCTTGTTGTACTTCTCGAGCTTGCAGTCGTAGCGGCACTGGGCCTCGGCCTTGGTCAGAACGCCCGTCTCCTCAAAGAGCGCGATAGCCTTATCGGAAACAAAAGCGGGAAGAGCGTCGGCCGTGGTCTTGTTGTTGGCAAGGCCGCGCTTCTCGGCCTCGATGGGCCACTCGTCGGAGTAACCGTCGCCGGAGAACAGGATGCGCTGGTGATCGGTCAGCACCTTCTTACAGTACTCGAGCGCGGCGTCCTGGAACTTATCCTCGGGCGTACCCTCGAGTGCGTCGGCGAAGGACTTGAGCGACTTGGCCACGGCGGCATCGAGCACCAGGTTGGAGTCGGAGACGTTCTGCTCGGAGCCGCAGGCACGGAACTCGAACTTGTTGCCGGTGAAGGCGAACGGAGAGGTGCGGTTGCGGTCGGTGTTGTCCTGCATCAGCTTGGGCAGGGTATCGGCGCCCAGGTCGAGCACGCCGCGCGTGGCATGGACGGAAGCCTTGCCATCGATGATCTTCTCGACGACCTCGGTAAGCTGGTCGCCCAGGAAGATGGACATAATCGCCGGAGGAGCCTCGTTGGCGCCCAGACGATGGTCGTTGCCGGCCGAGGCAACGGAGGCACGCAGGAGCTCCTGATAGTTATCGACGGCCTCGATCACCGCGGTGAGGAAGACGATGAACTGCAGGTTGTCGAGCGGGGTGTCGCCCGGATCGAGCAGATTCTCGGACTCGGTGCCAAGCGACCAGTTATTGTGCTTGCCCGAACCGTTGATGCCCTCGAAGGGCTTCTCGTGCAGCAGGCAGACCAAATCGTGGCGGGAGGCGATGAGCTTCATCTTCTCCATCATGACCAGATTCTGGTCGATGGCCTCGTTGACCTCGCCATAGACGGGGGCGAGCTCATGCTGGCAGGGAGCGACCTCGTTGTGTTTGGTCTTGGCGGGAATGCCAAGCGCCCACAGCTCATCGTCCAGGTCCTTCATATAGGCCGAGACGGTGGGGCGGATAGCGCCAAAGTAGTGCTCCTCGAGCTCCTGGCCCTTACAGGGAGCAGCACCAAAGAGGGTGCGGCCGGTGATGACCAGGTCCCTGCGCTTGCGGTAAGCGTCCTTCTTGATCAGGAAGTACTCCTGCTCATCGCCCACGGAAGGAACGACCTTCTTGGGGGTCTTACCAAACAGCGCCAAAACGCGCTTGGCCTCACGCGAGAGCGCGGTCATGGAGCGCAGCAGCGGGGTCTTCTTGTCCAGGGCCTCGCCCGTGTAGGAGCAGAAAGCCGTGGGGATGCACAGGACATCGTCCTTGATAAAGGCGGGGCTGGTGGGATCCCAAGCGGTATAGCCGCGGGCCTCGAAGGTGGCACGCAGGCCGCCGTTGGGGAAGCTGGAGGCGTCCGGCTCGCCCTGGATGAGGTTCTTTCCCGTAAACTTGGTAATAGCGGTGCCGTCGTGGTTGGGTTCGAGGAAGCTGTCGTGCTTCTCGGAAGTAATGCCCGAAAGCGGCTGGAACCAGTGCGCGTAGTGCGTCGCGCCCTTGGAGATGGCCCAAACCTTCATGGCATGGGCAACGGCGTTGGCCACATCCAGGTCGAGCGGCTCACCGTCCTCGAGGGTTGCAGCAAGGCGTTTCCAAATGTCCTTGGGGAGGTAGTCCTTCATGACTTCCTCAGAGAACACCATGGTCCCGAAGCGGTCAGTAAGTTCGGCCATACGGAACTCCCTTCGTATCGGCACCGCGTGAGAAGCGGTGTTGATTACTAACGAACGAGTCATAGCTTAGACTCGCCGTGTTTCCGCGACATTACCGTTATGTTGCCGTCGCGAAACTAATCAATGAGGTTACCGCATCGCGGCGATGTTGCCACCCTCAACAGCCAATCAACTGTATAAATTGCAGACCTCTCCGCATGGTTTACGGGTAGTCTTTTTGGGACGTGTCTCTATAGTTTTGTCAACCGCGTGC
>UMFM01052389.1_pt1 | contig 39857 bp, 39 predicted proteins | sample 1965011 | NCBI WGS metagenome assembly UMFM01 (sample SAMEA4836046, study PRJEB28245) | human gut metagenome | biome: gut microbiome; material: fecal sample | place: Denmark | collected 2008 | reverse complement strand
CCCAACCCCGACCCCAGCCCCAGCCCCGACCCTGGCCCGACCCCCGATCCCAGCCCTAGCCCGACCCCCGATCCCAGCCCTAGCCCGACCCCCGATCCCTCCACAGGTCAGTAGATAGCAAAGCGCCCGAGCAGCTCAAATGCTCGGGCGCTTTTTGCTGGGACATACATGGCATATCGCGCGCAATCGAGATGCCACGATAGCACCGTCACAAAAAGGGCGTCGGCTCAAAACCGACGCCCCTGTATTTCCACCGTCTTAGCTGGCGTTGTTTACGCGCGTAAAGCTATTTACGCGCGGCACTGAGCTTGTTAATCAGCGCTTCGAGGCGTTCGCCATCCTCGGCAGTCTGAGCGATAACCAAAATCGTGTCATTGCCGGCAAGCGATCCGAGCACATCGGGCAGCTCGGCCGCATCGACAGCCGCGGCAATGCCCGAGGCGGTGCCGGGCTGAGCCTTAATCATAACCAGGTTGTCGGTGCGCAACACACCGGTAACCAGCTCGGAGACCATGCGCTGCAGGTGCAGGTCCTCAGCCAGAACATAGATGCCCTCGGGCAGTTTGCGCAGCCCCATATCGGCGATGTCACGCGAAACCGTCGCCTGCGTGCAATCAAAGCCCATGGCGCGGAGTTCGTCCACCAGCACGCGCTGCGTACGCACGTCTTTATTGCGCACGATATCTCTGATGGCATCCTGGCGCCCGTTGCGTTTTTTAGCCATATAAAACCTCACTCCATAGATGGCGAAGACAATCTATCAGTGATTGAATAGTTTAGCGCTATTTGAGGCTATTTGTGAATAAGAACGCATTTCGAAACAATTCTATGCAAATTATTTTCGAATATTACGCAGCTAGGCTACCCTTGCGCCCGTTCTGTTCAAAAAAGCAGCCAGATGCGCATACATAACGCAGCGCATAGGCTTAACGTTGGCAATCGGCCCAAACAAAAGCCCAAGGCCTCGGCGCTCTCCCTTAAGGGCCACCGCCATCTGGCGGGTCCGCACGTCATTGAGCATATCACGCAATCGTGCCGTGCGCTCAATTGAAGACACCCCATGGGGGCTCAGGCACAAATTCTCGATACAAGCAACCAGGCGGCCATAGTAAAACCGTTGGCAGGCCAGCTTTAGATGGTTATCGTCATCTATTGCGTCAAATGGCACGCAAAGCTCTTCAAGCGCCTTGGCGTCATCGGAAAGTCGCGAGAACATGGTGGGGTCGAATGAATCCGCAACCGATGGCGCGGCCGTATGGAAACAAGCTTCGGCGCACCCCAATACGCGTTCCGCATGCGAAAGGGCAGGCGCCAAAAAGGCGATCGCACGATACGACTCGGCTTGCTGCAGACACAACTCAAACAGGGAGCGTTCATACATCACGCCGGAATGTTGACAAACCAGACCGCTCTCGACCAGCTTGGCCAGGCCTAAAGCCCGGTCTCCATCGTCGGCAAGGGCAATGGATTGCGCGTCCAACATACGAGAATGGCGTTCCCGATGCGTATCGTAGCGATCGAGCGACACCGAGGGAAATACGATATTTGCCGAGGTCTCACAAGCGACATCGAGCATTGCCAAAAACGCGTGCGGCGCAAACCACTCGTCGGCGCTCATTGCGATAATGTGGGCCCCGCGCGAAGCGGCAAAACCCTCGCGAAGGCAAGCTCCGCTCGACGGATCGTCAACGTCTATCAAATCGATGTGAATATCTCTGCCCGCGGCAACATCGAGCGAATGACGAACGCCCGGCGCAGCGTTGCGACATGCAACGACAATCTGCATATCGTAGAGGTCTTGGTTTTGGACGCTTTCGAGTGCACGCATCGCGTAGCTGGGCGAACCCTCCACAACAAGGATCACCGAAAGTCGCGGAAGCGAGCCACGTCGAAGCAAGTTATCCATCCTCTCGACAGCAATAATCAACTGCCGTTCATGGTACACCCCGGCAATAAACGCAATGAGTCGCCTGATACGCTGCACGCCAAGAACAGATGTTGCACACGGCTCGCCCACACGAGCAGCATACTTAGATGGCTCTCGCTTCTCCCCTATTCGAGCGCGACGAGCTCGGTGGGGTCATAATCTACGCCCATAAAGGTAAGGCCGCACGCCGGCGCCGTAGGACCCGCAGCAGTACGATCGCAAGCGTCAATCACCTCGCGCATCCACTCGGGATCGCGGCGATGCATGCCGATCTCGACGAGCGTTCCCACGATGGTGCGCACCATCGAATGCAAAAACGCATTGCCCTCGATGGTAAACGTGAGGATATCCTCGCCAAAGGCGACCTCGTGGCCAAACTCGGCACGCATCACGCAACGATGCGTTGGCTTGCCCACGGCAGAAGCGACCTTACAAAAGCTCTTAAAGTCCTGTTCGCCCAAAAGCGCTGGGCAGGCGGCTGCCATCGCATCCACGTCCAAAGGATAACGATGCCACCATACTGCGCCACGCGATAGCACCGGACGCGCATCGCGATCGGCAATGCGGTAGGTATAGGTCCGAGAGCGTGCGTCAAAACGCGCAGAAAAGCCCTTACGGGCCTTGTAGACCTCATTAACGGCGATATCTTTGGGCAGCAGCGCATCCATAGCTCGCAGCCACCTGCGGCGCGTTAAAGCGAGCTCAGCATCCGTAACGGGCACGCTGATGTATTGGGCCACCGCATGCACCCCTGCATCGGTGCGCCCGGCACACGTCAAATCGACTGAACGGCGCAAGAGCGTCTCTATGGCAAGACGCAGCTCTCCGGCAACCGTCGTCTGCCCCGGCTGCTCGGCAAATCCGCTATAGGACGAGCCGTCATAGGCAACACGAAACACCAACGTGGCATCGAGCTCTGGAGTCAAATTGAAATCAGACGGCGCGGTCATGGGCGCTCCCAACAAACAAACAACGATATCGTGACAAAAAAGAGGGGTACGCGAACGTACCCCTCGAATATAGCCTATGCAGACGAATTGTCTACTCAGCGGTCTCCTCAGCAGGAGCCTCCTCGGCAGCGGTCTCCTCGACAGCCTCGACCTTCTTGGGAGCAGCGGCCTTCTTGGGGGCCGGAGCAGCCTTCTTGGCCTTGGGCGTGCAAGGCTCGGTGACGAGCTCCATGATAACGATGGGAGCGTTGTCGCCCTTACGGTTACCGAGCTTCATGATGCGGGTGTAACCGCCGTTGCGATCCTGCCACATGCCCTGAGCAGCCTTGTCGAAGATCTCGGCAACGAGCTGCTTATCGCCGAGCTTGGCGATAGCCAGACGACGAGAGTGCAGGTCGCCCTTCTTGGCCCAGGTGATGATCGGCTCGACAACCGAACGCAGCGCCTTAGCGCGGGTCTCGGTGGTCTTGATGCGGTCGTTCTCGAAGAGGGCCTTGGCCAGGCTCTTCTTCATGGCCTTGGTGTGGCTCGCATCGGTGCCGAGCTTCAGGCCCTTCTTAACGTTGTGACGCATGGTCTAGTTTCTCCTCAAATATGCGAAGCATTAAGCCTTCAGGCTCAGGCCCATGGACTCAAGCTTGTCCTTCACTTCCTCGATCGACTTAACACCGAAGTTACGGATGTTCAGAAGATCGTTCTCCGAGAACTCAACGAGCTGACGGACCGAGTGAATGCTGGCACGCTTAAGGCAGTTGTAGGAACGGACAGAAAGGTCCAGATCCTCGATCTGCTTGTCCAGCTCGGCGTTGTCGTTGGTGACCTCGGGAGCGAAGATCGAAACCTCCTCCTCGACCTCGGGGGTCTCGGCAAGGTTCATAAAGGCAGCCATATGCTGGTTGATGATATTGGCAGCCTGGACCACGGCGTCGCGCGGGGCGATGGAGCCGTTGGTCTCGATCTCGAGGACAAGGCGGTCGTAGTCGGTGTGCTGACCGACACGGCAAGCCTCAACGAGCTTGGCGCAACGGGATACCGGCGAGTACAGCGAGTCGACGTGGATCACACCGATGGGATCGTTGTCGCGCTTGTTGGCCTCGCCAGAGACATAGCCGCGGCCATAGCCGATGCGCATGCTCATGGTGAGATGGCCACCCTCGGTGAGCGTAGCGATGTGCTGCTCGGGGTTGACCAACTCAAACTCGGACGGAATAAAGAAGTCCGCACCGGTGACCTCGCAGGGGCCGTCAACCGAGATGGTGGCGGTCGCCTCGTCGGTCGTGCCGAGAGCCCTGAAGACAAGACCCTTGACATTCAGGACGATGTCAGTGACATCCTCGACCATGTTAGGGATGGTCATGAACTCGTGCTGCGCACCATCGATCTGAATAGCCTCGACGGCGGCACCCTCGAGCGAGGACAGAAGAACGCGACGCAGGGAGTTGCCCAGCGTATCACCGTAACCGCGCTCGAGCGGCTCGACGGAGACACGAGCAGACGTCTCGTTGATCTCTTCGACCTGAACCTGAGGCCTAATGAATTCTGACATGTATTACCTCCAGCCTCAGCAGCCCGGATGGACTACTTAGAGTAGAGCTCGACGATGAGCTGCTCGTTGATATCACCGCTGATCTGCTCACGCGTCGGCAGAGCGAGCACGTTACCAGACAGCTTCTCGATATCGACCTCAAGCCAGCCAGGGACCTCAAAGCGCTCGGAGGAAATCAGAGCCTCCTTGATGGGGAGGAGGTCACGGAACTTCTCGCCGACAGCGACGACGTCGCCGGCCTTGACGCGGTAGGACGGGATGTCCACGCGCTTGCCGTTCACGGTGAAGTGACCGTGGCGGACGGACTGACGAGCCTCTTTACGGGTGCGAGCGAAGCCAAGACGGAAAACAACGTTGTCGAGGCGAGACTCAAGGATGATCATGAGGTTCTCACCGGTGACGCCGTTCATCTTACGGGCCTTGTTGAAGTAGCCGTGGAACTGCTTCTCCAGAACGCCATAGATGAACTTGACCTTCTGCTTCTCGCGCAGCTGCATGCCGTACTCAGATTCCTTGCGACGGCGCTTGGGCTGACGGATAGATTCCTTCTTGCTGCTGTAACCGAGCTCAGCGGGATCGATCCCGAGCTGACGGCAGCGCTTAAGAACAGGAGTCCTGTCGATTGCCATATTGATACGATCCTTTCAGTTACACGCGGCGACGCTTCTTGGGGCGGCAGCCGTTGTGCGGGATGGGGGTCTTGTCCTGAATGCTCGAGACCTCGAGGCCAGCAGCCTGGAGGGAGCGGATGGCGGTCTCACGACCGGAGCCGGGGCCCTTGACGAAGACGGAAACCTTCTTCATACCGTGCTCCATGGCCTGCTTGGCAGCAGCCTCGGCAGCCATCTGGGCAGCGAACGGCGTGGACTTACGGGAGCCCTTGAAGCCCACCTGGCCAGCCGACTTCCAGGAAATGACGTTGCCCTGGGGATCGGTGATCGAAACGATCGTGTTATTGAACGTAGAACGGATGTGAGCCTGGCCCACGGAAATGTTCTTACGGTCCGCGCGCTTCAGACGGGCAGCGCGAACGTTCTTCTTAGCAGTAGCCATCTATCTAGCGCTCCTTATTTCTTCTTCTTAGCACCGATCTGACGCTTCGGGCCCTTGCGGGTACGAGCGTTAGTGTGGGTGCGCTGGCCGCGGACCGGGAGGCCCTTGCGGTGACGAAGGCCGCGGTTGCAGCCGATGTCCATAAGGCGCTTGACGTTCTGGTTGCGCTCACGGCGGAGGTCGCCCTCAACCATGATCTGGTTCTTGTCGATATACTCGCGGATGGCGTTAACCTCATCCTCGGTGAGGTCCTTAACGCGCGTATCCACGTTAACGTTGCACTCGACGCAAATCTTCGTCGCAGTGGTGCGGCCGATGCCGTAAATGTAGGTCAGACCGATCTCAACGCGCTTCTCACGCGGGAGGTCGACACCATTAATACGGGCCAACGTAGTCTCCTCTCTTAACCCTGACGCTGCTTATGACGGGGGTTCTCGCAAATGACGAGGACCTTGCCATGGCGCCTAATGATTTTGCACTTATCGCACATCTTCTTGACCGAAGGACGTACCTTCATCGTTCTTCCTTTCGGTAGCGCTCAAACTACTTCCCTACTATCTACTCGCCCAGCCGCAGGCGTTTAAAACTATGGCTGGTCTTCACACACAATCCGACCGTAGGTTGAGCTAAGCCTGCAGTCGGAAATAGAGTGCGTGTATGCGTGCCGCTATTTGTAGCGATAGGTGATGCGGCCGCGGGTCAGGTCGTACGGGGAAAGCTCCACGACAACCCTGTCACCGGGGAGAATACGGATGTAATTCATTCGAATCTTGCCAGAAATGTTGCACAGAACCGAATGACCGTTCTCGAGCTCGACCTTAAACATGGCATTAGGCAACGGTTCCTTTACCGTACCCTCGAGCTCAATTGCGTCTTCCTTCTTCACAAGCAATCATCTTTCTCTAGAAAACGACAGCGATTGAGTATTCTACAACACGTATACACGCATCGTAATAACTTCGTAATGGCTCCACAACTACGTGGAACTTGTTACATTTGAAATGTAAAACAAAGCCGTTCCCTGATGCCCAAGATCGCCTTGAAATGAGAAGGCATAGACCTTGGGGTCATGCCTTCGAAATTGAAAGGCGAGGTTGGGCATCAGGGGGCGGCGACTTTTACATTTCTCCGCCTTGGAGCGAACACCAGGATCCTTGCGCATCGGTGGTGAGAATCACCGGACCGTCATTGGTGATGGCGACGGTGTTCTCGTAGTGCGCGGCGGGCAGGTGGTCGTTGGTGGTGACGATCCAACCGTCGGAGCCCGTGCTCACATGGTTGGAACCCATCGTTACCATCGGCTCGATGGCAATGACCATACCGGCCTGGAGGCGAACGCCCCTCCCCTTCTTTCCATAGTTAGGAACGTTGGGGTCCTCGTGCATCACGCGGCCAATGCCATGACCCACATAGTCACGAAGCACGCCATAACCGTGAGACTCGGCGAGGGACTGGACGGCATAACCAACATCCCCGATATGGTTACCGGGAACAGCCTGTTCAATGGCAGCCTTAAGGCAATCGCGCGTAACCTCGCACAGGGCCTTGGCCTCGGGCGTAGGGGTGCCGACGAAAAACGTCCATGCGTTATCGCCAACCCAACCGTCAACAACGGCTCCCGTATCGATGGAGATGATATCGCCATCGCGCAGGATCATATCGGGGTTGGGAATACCGTGGACCACGGCATCGTTGATCGATGCGCAAATGGTCCCCGGGAACCCGCCGTAACCCTTAAAGGCCGGGGTGCCGCCATGCATGCGGATAATCTGCTCCGCGAGCTGATCGAGCTCAAAAGTCGAAACGCCGGGACGCACCATGGCTCCAACGTGGCGGAGCGCCATCTTAGATAGCGCTCCTGCCTTCTTCATCTGCTCGATTTGCGTTGCAGACTTAATCTTAATCATAGACCGAGGGCCTCTTTGACATCCCCGTATACGGTCTCGCGAGCCTGGTCACCGTTGACCGACTTGAGCAGACCCTGGCCACGATAGTAATCGACAAGCGGGCTCGTGGACTTCTCGTAGACGTCGAGACGGTTCTTGATGGTCTCGGGCTTATCGTCGTCGCGCTGATACATCTCGCCGCCGCATTTGGGGCAGGTAACATCGGCAGCAGTGCCGGTGTAACCGCAGGCGCGGCAGGTTCGACGCGAAGACAGACGATCGATGATGACCTCGGGGGCAACGTCGACCAGAAGGGCACAGTCGATCTCGCGACCCATGGCGGAGAGCTCGGAATCGAGCGTCACAGCCTGGGCGGTGTTGCGCGGGAAGCCGTCGAGGATGAAGCCCTGCTGGGCGTCATCGGCGGCAAGGCGCTCCTTGACAAGGTCGATCACGAGCTGGTCGGGAACGAGCTCGCCAGCGTCCATGTACTTCTTAGCCTGAATACCAAGCTCGGTGCCACCCTTGACGGCAGCACGCAGCAGGTCGCCCGTGGAGATGTGGGCGACGCCAAACTCGGCGACGAGCTCCTGTGCAACGGTGCCCTTACCGGCACCCGGAGCTCCGAGCAATACGAGGTTCATGAGCAATCCTCCTCTAGCCTATTTAAAGAATCCATCGTAATCATACATCTTGATCTGGCCTTCGAGCTTGTCGACCGTGTCGAGCACGACGCCGACCATGATGAGGATGGACGTGCCGCCAAATGCCTGGATCAGCTGATTGCCCGTGAAGGAGAAGATGATCGAAGGCACGATGGCGATGAGCGCCAAAAAGACAGCGCTGGGAAGCGTAATCTTGTTGAGCGCGTTCTTGATGTAGGCCGCGGTAGCCCTACCCGGACGAACGCCCGGAATAAAGCCGCCCTGCTTCTTAAGGTTGTCGGCCGTGTCATCGGGATTGAACACCATGGAGGTGTAGAAGTACGCGAAGAACACGATGAGGACAACGTTAAGCACCCAGTTGAGCCAACCGGTCGAAAGCGCAGAGGCAACTGCCTGAATCCAGCCGATGCCGGGGAAGAACACGGCAACCTGAGCCGGGAAGTACAGCAGCGCCGAAGCGAAGATGATCGGCACGACACCCGCGGTGTTGACCTTGATGGGCAGGTAGGTGGTCTGGCCACCCATCATGCGACGGCCCACGACGCGCTTAGCGTAGGAGACCGGAATGCGGCGCTGGCCGCGCTCAAGGAAAACGATCAGCGGGATAACCAGCAGGATGATGGCGCAGATGATCACCATAGTGATGATGCCACCGCCATTGCCCTCGGTGCTGGAGAAGATCGCCTGCGGCAGACCGGCCATGATGTTCGCAAAGATGATCAGCGACATGCCATTGCCGATACCGCGCTGGGTAATGAGCTCACCAATCCACATGATCAGCATGGCGCCCGCGGTGAGCGTGCCGACGATCATGAGGTCGAAGATGATCTCGGGAGCGGCGGCGCCATTAAAGCTGATGCCGAAGCTCTTAAAGAGGAAGAGGTAACCCACGGAGTTGAGGATTGCCAGAGCCAGGGTGAGGTAACGCGAATACTGCGTAATCTTGGTCTGACCGACCTCGCCCTCGCGGGCAAGCTCATGCAGGGAAGGCACAACGGCCTGGAGCATCTGGAGGATGATCGAGCTGGTGATGTAAGGCATGATGCCCAGCGAAAACACCGACACATAGCTCAACGCGCCGCCAGAGAAAAGATTCAGGAGGGCCATAGCACCTGCGGCGACCGAATTGTTATCGGTCGAGAAAAGGCCCAGCATCCCCTGGAAGGGAATGCCGGGCACAGGAACGTGCGCACCAATGCGGTACACGACGAGCATAGCTATGGTAAAAAGAATCTTTTCGCGCAGTTCTTTGATGCGGAAAGCATTCTTAAGACCATTTAGCACGGCAGCTCGACCTTTCCGCCGGCGGCCTCGATCTTGGCCTGCGCAGAAGCGCTGACCTTGTCGACCTTGACCGTGAACTTCTTGGTAAGCTCACCATTGCCGAGCACCTTGACGGGCTCGAACTCGCTCTTGGTGATGCGAGCGGCCTTAAGAGCGGCACCGTCGATCACAGCGCCATCCTCGAACTTACGCTCGAGACGCTCAACGTTAACAGCGGTGTACTCGATACGACGGGGGTTGCGGAAGCCCGGAAGCTTGGGCAGGCGCATAGCCAGCGGAGTCTGGCCACCCTCGAAGCCGGCACCCTTGGTGCCGCCAGAGCGAGAGCCCTGGCCCTTCTGGCCGCGGCCAGAAGTGGTGCCGTGACCCGAAGAATTGCCACGGCCAACGCGCTTGCGGTTCTTGGTGGAACCGGGCGCGGGAGTAAGATCGTGAAGCTGCATTTGCTACTCCTCTACAATCTCGACAAGGTGCTTGACCTTGAAGATCATGCCGCGGACGGACTCGTTGTCAGTAATCTCGCGAACCTCGCGGATCCTGTGGAGACCGAGGGCACGGACAGTACGGACCTGGTCCTGCTTGCAACCGTTGGTGCTGCGGACCTGCTTGATCTTGATGGTGTCAGCCATGCTTAGTTCTCCTTACCGACGAACATCTCGGAGACCGTCAGGCCACGGCGAGCCGCGACGTCCTCAGGGCTGGAGAGCTCCTTGAGGCCCTCGACGGCAGCCTTGATGATGTTGAGGCCGTTGTCGGTACCGAGGGACTTGGACAGGACGTTCTTGATGCCAGCAAGCTCAAAGAGGGGACGCACAGCGCCGCCGGCGATAACGCCGGTACCCTCGACAGCGGGCTTGATGATGATGCGACCGGCACCAAAGTGGCCGATAACCTCGTGCGGAATGGTGCCCTCTTCGGTCACCGGCACGTGGAACATGTTCTTCTTGGCATCGAGAGACGCCTTGGAGATGGCCATGGGCACCTCAGCGGACTTGCCCATGCCAACGCCGACGTTGCCCTTGCCATCGCCAACGACGACGAGAGCGACGAGGCTCATGCGACGACCGCCCTTGACGGTCTTCGACACGCGGTTGATGTAAACGACGCGCTCCTCGAACTCGGAGGCCTCGCGCTGCTGCTTCTGATTACGAGCCATGTGCTACATACCTCCTAGAACTCGAGACCGGCGGCACGAGCACCGTCGGCGAGGGCCTTGACGCGGCCATGGTAGATACGGCCACCGCGATCGAAGGCGACCTTGGTGATGCCGGCCTCGATGGCACGCTTGCCAACGAGCTGACCGACCTTCTCCGCAGCCTCCTTGTTCGAGGTGTGGGTGCCCTTGAACTCGGCCTCGAGGGTCGAGGCAGAGACGAGCGTCAGGCTGGAGCCCTTGCTGTCGTCGATGATCTGGGCATAGATGTTGGCGTTAGTACGGGTCACGCGAAGACGCGGACGCTCGGCGGTACCCGAGATCTTGCCGCGAACACGACGCTGACGACGCTTGAGGCCTTCCAGCTTCGCCTTATGCTTGTTCATACGTAAACTCCTAAAAAGGTTGATCTTGCCAGCACCTAACGGGGTGCTGGTCTTATGCGAGTGAGTCGGTTACGACTACTTGGCGGCCTTACCCAGCTTGCGGCGGATGTGCTCGCCAACGTAGTGGATACCCTTGCCCTTGTAAGGCTCGGGAGGACGATGGCCGCGGATCTCAGCGGCGATCTGACCGACCTGCTGCTTGTTGATACCCTTGACGTTCACGTGGGTGTTGTCGGGAACCTCGAAGGTGATACCCTCGGGAGCCTCGACGATCACGGGGTGCGAGAAGCCCAGGGAGAACTCGAGGTTCTTGCCCTTCTGCTGCACGCGGTAACCGACGCCGGCGAGCTCGAGCTTCTTCTCGAAGCCCTCGGAAACGCCAACAACCATGTTGTGGATGAGGGCGCGGGTGAGGCCGTGGCGGGCACGGGTCTCACGCTCGTCGTCGGGACGGGAAACGGTGAGGACGTTGTCCTCGATATTGATAGCGAGCTTCTCATAGACATCGAGCTCGAGCTGGCCCTTGGGGCCCTTGACGACAACGTTGTTGCCGTTGACTGCCACTTCGACTCCGGCGGGAATCTGGACAGGCTTATTACCGATACGAGACACGGTGATCTCCTTTCCTTCTACCTACCGAGCGAATTACCAGACGTAAGCGATGATCTCGCCGCCGACGTTGTGCTTGCGAGCATCGCGGTCGGTCATGACGCCATGGCTGGTGGAAATAATGGCGGTACCAAGGCCACCGCGGACGCGGGGCATGTCGGCAACGCCGGTGTACTTACGCAGGCCCGGCTTGGAAATGCGGCGGATGCCGTTGATGACCTTAGCCTTCTTGGGACCATACTTAAGCGTGATGTGCAGAGTCTTCTGGGGAACGGTGTCCTCGACATCGTAGCCCTCGATGTAGCCCTCCTCGTGCAGAACACGAGCGATCTCGACGAGCTTCTTGCTGCTCGGCATGGAGACCGTGGCCTTGTTCACAGAGTTAGCGTTACGAATGCGCGTAAGCATATCTGCGATCGGGTCTGTAAGGTTCATACAGATTCTCCTTCGTTCTTGATGAACACGTGCTCTTGGTTCTTCGCCGCCCTTAACGGCAAAGCCTAACTAGCACGTTTTCCCTGTTCCAAACGGATGCTTGAAACGCTGGTAGTGACTTACCAGCTGGCCTTCTTAACGCCGGGAAGCTCGCCCTTGAGTGCAAGCTCGCGGAAGCAGACACGGCACAGGCCGAACTTGCGGTACACAGAGTGCGGACGGCCGCAGCGCTGGCAGCGCGTGTACTCACGAGTAGAGAACTTCTGCTTGCGATTGCACTTGACGATCATCGATGTCTTAGCCACTTATATCCTCCTCACATAGAGTATTGTTCGCCCCAAGCGCCGCCCCCTTGTGGGAACGGCGCTTATAGGGCAGGTGAACCTATTTCTTGAACGGGAAACCAAAGGCGTCCAGAAGGGCCTTGGCCTCCTCATCGGTGTTGGCGGTGGTCACGAAAGTGATGTCCATACCACGCTGGTGATCGACGGAGTCAAAGTCGATCTCGGGGAAGATGAGCTGCTCGGTGACGCCCATGGAGAAGTTACCACGGCCGTCGAAGCTCTTGGCGGAGATGCCGCGGAAGTCGCGGATACGGGGGATAGCGACGGAGGTCAGACGATCGAAGAACTCCCACATACGGTCGCCACGCAGGGTAACCTTGCAGCCGATCGGCATACCAGCGCGCAGGCGGAAGGTAGCGATGGACTTGCGGGCACGGGTGATCATCGGCTGCTGGCCGGTGATGGCGCGCAGGTCGCGCACGGCACCGTCGATGGCCTTGGAATCGGTAGCGGCCTCGCCGACACCCATGTTCACGACGATCTTCTCAAACTTGGGAATCATCATGACGTTCTCGTACTGGAACTTGTCCTGAAGCTGCTGCTTGACCTCGTTGTTGTACTTGGCCTTCAGACGCGGCACATACTTCTCTTCTGCCATTGTTCACTCCTTCTTGGGGTTTTAAGCACGGGGCGTGGCCACGGTGGGTTGTCCTCGTGCCTCCTGACTGCATCCGCGCCGCTCATGGCATTTCGCGGTTTGGACTCGACGCAGCAGGAGCCGACAAAACAATCGGTACTATACGCGCATTGGGTGCGTATTTCCAGAAAAACATCGTCTGCCTGCACAACTCCACAACTCCCCCGCACAAATGGGTCCCAAAAAACAGTTGCGGTGAAATAGGGACTGTTTGACGGCTTAACCGGCTTAAACAATCCGTATTTCACCGCAACTCATATATGAGGCGTTATTTTTGGCGAGGCAGGACCAGGTTGAGGACGACGGCGACAAGTGCGGCGACGGCAATGGAGGATCCGCCAAAGACGGTGTCGACCCATGCGGGGAATCCAGCGCCGGCAAGTGCGCCGGCCGTGCGCTCAATGCCCGTGCCAAAGGCGATAGAGAGACCCATGAGCGTGGTATCGCGCTGAGACAGGCCGTGGCGGGAAAACATGACCACACCGTTCATGCCAATGGTTGCGAACACGCCAATGGTGGCGCCGCCGATTACCGGCTGCGGAATGGACGTGAGCACTGCCGCGCACTTGGGCAGCAGGCCCGCGACGAGCAGAATGGCGGCTGCGAGCGTAGAGACCATACGGTTGACGACCTTGTTCTCGGCGATGATGCCCACATTCTGGCCAAAGGTTGCCGTGGGGACGCCGCCCAAAAAGCCCGAGAGCATACCGACGATACCATTGGCGATCAATCCGCCCGAGATCTGACTATCGGTCGCGGGGGCATCGAGCGCCGCAGAGGACACGGCGGCAAACTCTCCCATAACCTGCACGGCGTTCACGATGGCCACAACGCCCACCACGGCGCACGCCGCTGGATCGAACACCAGACGATGGGCGCCAAACGCCTATGGCACAGGTAACATTTTGACCCGCATGCGGCAGAGGGCTGGGGTAGCTAATTTGGGACGGGGCTCTTTTAGCTACCCAACAGTGAGCGAACGTCTCGAGATGATTTTTCTGGGACGGGGATTTAAAAATCATTGCGTACCTAATGATTTTTAAATCCCCGTCCCAGAAAAATCATCGAGCAGGCAGGGTAGCTAAAAGAGCCCCGTCCCAAATTAGCTACCCCTGGGATGCGACTAGCGCTTGCGGGGGACGAGCTTGGTGCGACGCAGGTGGATCATCTCGGCGGCGATGGAGATGGCGATCTCTTCGGGGTCCTCGGCCTGAATGGCAACGCCGATCGGCAGGTGCAGCTCGTCGATCTGGTCCTGCGTAAAGCCCTCCTGCTCCAAGCGAGCCCGTACAAAGGCCGTCTTGCGGCGCGAACCCAGGCAACCCAAATAGGCGGGCTTGGCGCTCATGGCCTGAATCACCACATCGATATCGGACTTGTGACCTGCCGTGGCGACGACTACCAGGTCGCGCGGGCCGATGGGGCACTGCTTGCTCAGGTTCTTGTAGTCGACCAGACGACGGTCGTAGACGCCGGGCACCCATTCGGTCGTCAGCGTGCCGGGGCGGTCATCGCACGCCACGACGGCAAAGCCCGCCGCCGTGAGCACGCGCGCCGTCGCGGCGCCCACGTGTCCGCAGCCAAAGATGTATGTCAGGCCCTCGGGGCAAAGCGTCTCGATGTGTGCCGGGGGAATCTCGGAGGCGGCGTTGGTGTAGGTGACCTTACTCCCCTCTTCCGTCAGCGAAAGCCCGGGGCAACCCACAATGGTGCGTCTCGACTCCTCGCCATGGTATTCGGCAGCGTCGCCTTCGAGCGCGCTTGCGATAAACGGTTCAAAGTCGATGACGAAGTCGCCGATGCGTCGATACGCCAAGACGTCCGCAACCAACTGGAACAACGGCGCCTGCGATACATCCAGGTGCAGATAGCACAGGCAGATGGCTCCGCCGCAGATCATGCCGGTATCGGAGTTCTCGCCGCCCATGGTGTAGCGGACCAGGCGCGACTGCCCTGCGGCCAACAGCTCGCGCGCCTCGTCCAGCGCAAAGAGCTCGATCTTACCGCCGCCGATGGTGCCCACTTGGCTGCCATCGGCAAAGACGGCCATCCAGGCGCCCACGCCGCGCGGCGATGACCCTGCCGTGCCGACCACGACCACGAGTTCGCACGTCTCGCCAGCACGCAGGGCGGCAAGCGTCGCATTCACCACATCGAGCTTTTCCATCGTCGCTTCCTATCCCCTAAAAACGTCGGTGAACATGGCGAGCGCCTCCAGTACGCCGCCGCCGACCGACGTCGCCTTGTCCGAAATATAGTTGATGTAGCTGGCATCGCCGCGCGGGTCGACGTCGGCGCACTTAAAGCCCTCGGTCACCAGAACGCCGTCGGCCAAAAGGCCGCGCAAGCAGCCGTCAATCTGCGTGACCATGGGCGCATCGCCCGCATACCCAATCACATCACCGGCACTCACGATGTCGCCGATCGCGCGGTCGGACCTAAACACGCCGGCGGCGGGGCTGTGGATAACGCGCTCCTTGCCATAGCCGGCGATGACACCCGGCACGCCCGTATTGGGCTGGGGCGAGCCCTGGGTGATGACGCGGCCGAGAAAATGACCGCGCATGGTCTCGACCACGGCATCGCAATCGACCGGCGCGGTAAAGCCCGGTCCCACGGCGATGACGACAGGCGCCATATCGCGCGTGGTGCCCAAATTGCGCTTGGCCAGGATCGCGTCGACCACGGCAGCGGGCTTAAGTTCGCCGAGCATCTTGGCCTGGGGATCCACCACAACGGCGACATCTCCGGCCTGGGTAATTGCAAGCGCCTCTGCCGGCGTCTGCGCCAAGCGAGCGCGAATGCCCTCGACCTGAACCTCGCCCAGGCGAATGGCCTCGCAAAAACTGATTGTGCGACGGATGCACGTGGGAACCGCGATATCGGCCATGACAACCGACACGCCGGCGCGCACCAAGCGGGCGGCGACACCCGTGGCGATATCGCCGGCACCACGAACATAAACGAGCATTTCCGGGGCACCTCCCTGTGCTACGGTTTGAACAGAGCAAAAGCGGTTCGACCGCTACTCTGATGATTATTTATTATCACAGTATTATACGGCGGTGAACAGATGGAAACGACGAGCGGAAACCTTGCCTCCGCGCTCAAGCTCGAGCCGGGCATCACCGCAATTATCGGCAGTGGTGGCAAGTCGACCTTGCTAAAGGCGCTCGGCCTTGAGCTTATGCGCGCGGGCGGCTGCGTGCTCCTCTGCACCACCACGCATATGTTTCCCGTCGCCGGCGTGCCATGGGACGGGTCGAGTCGTCGCCTGGACGCCGCACCTTGGAAGCCGGGCGCCTCACATGTCCCCGGCTGCACCTGCGAGGCCTGCGCGGGCATGCACCGCGGAAGTATTTGCCAAGCAGGTGTCTTGGACCCCGAGACGGGCAAGCTCTCCGCCCCCGCCGAGCCGCTCGGCGAGCTGGCACAGCGCTTTAACTACGTCTTGGCCGAGGCGGACGGCAGCAAGCGGCTCCCGCTCAAGGCCCACGCCGCCTGGGAGCCGGTGATTCCCTCTGGCACGGCCAACATCGTCTGGGTCGTGGGCGCCTCGGGGCTCGGCAAGCCCGTCAACGAAGCCGTCCACCGCCCCGAGCTCTTTTGCGAGCGTTGCGGCTGCGAGCTCACCGACATCGCCACGCCCGAGCGCGTTGCCCAGGTGCTCTATGCCGAGATGCAGGCGCTGGGACCCTGCACCGCACGCGTCATGCTCAACCAAGTCGACGCGCTCAGCGACCCCACGATGGCCGACCGCTTCGAGGCTGCCCTCGGCCGCCCCATCGTCGCCACCAGCCTCCAGGGGTAGCTAATTTGGGACGGGGCTCTTTTAGCTACCCTGCCTACCTGATGATTTTTCTCTCAACATGGGGTAGCTAAAAGAGCCCCGTCCCAAATTAGCTACCCTGGCGGCACCCCCTGCTAGCGGGGCACGTAGCAGGCCGCAACGTGTTCTGAGACGCGGCGCTGGCCCTTGGCGGTGTCGACATCCCACAGCTCGTAGGCACGTGCCTCGACCAACTGGATATCGGCACGGCCGCGCAGCAGCGACGATCCGCCGTCCTTGCCCTTAAGCCCCATAAGGTTAGGAAAGAAACTCGCGGGGAACAGCACCGGAGAGGCCGGCTCGCCGTTCAGGGCAAGACGCACGGGCGCGACACCGCCGTTGGCCTTAAAAGCACCGGCGAGTGCCTCAAAGGAATCCGAACTCACGAGCGGCTGGTCGCCCGGCAAAAAGAGGCAGCCCCTCCAATCGCGATCGGCTCCCCAAGTAAGGCCGGCGCGCACGCTCTCGCTCCTGAGCGCGCCATCGTGCCGTACGCACGCGCAGCGCAGCTCACGGCAGATCTCGGCAACCTGGGGCCAGCGCGTCGTAACAACAACGTCAAATCCCCTGGGCACCGATTCAATCGTCCGCTGAATCAGCGGCTTTCCACAGATGTCGGCAAGCATCTTGTTAGAGCCAAACCGCTTGCCCTCGCCCGAAGCCATAATGACGCATCCAAGTTTCATGTCGATACCTCCCTTGAAGCCATCGTACCCATAACTCGCGCCACGGGTGCATAAAGATGGTGTCCTGGCCGTTGGCGGTCTTATAACGCAGCGACGCTTTCGTTATTTGCGAACAAGTGGGGTTTATGGCAAAGTGTGCCCAAACTAATTTTTAGGAAGGCACCCATGACCCCCGCACAGATTGAGTTTTACAAACGCCTTGCACACGGCCTGGCGCTCCAGTTTGGCCCCAACTGCGAAGTCGTCGTCCACGATCTGGAGACCGAGGACGTGGACCACTCCATCGTAGTGATCGAAAACGGCCATGTAAGCGGACGCAAACTGGGTGACGGTCCCAGCCATATTGTGTTTGAGTCCATGCACGAGGACACCACCGACGTGCACGACCGCGAGCCATACCTCACCAAAACCGCCGATGGCAAGCTGCTTAAGTCCTCGACCATCTTTATCCGCAACGACGAGGGCAAGCCCGTCGGCATTTTGGGCATTAACTTTGACATTACGCTCATGAAGGCTTTTGAGCGCTCGCTCGATGCCTTTACCGGCACCGGCGGCACGGACTACACCGAGCCCGAGCCCATTACCAAAACCATCGGCGACTTGCTCGAAGATCTGCTGCGCGAGTGCGAGCAATACGTGGGCAAGCCCGCAGCCCTTATGACCAAAGATGAGCGCATTCGCGCCATTGGCTACCTCGACCGTCGCGGTGCCTTCCTCATTTCCAAGTCGAGCGAGCGTGCCTGCGAGTTCTTTGGCATCTCTAAGTACAGCTTCTATAGCTACCTCAACGAGGCAAAGGCTGCCGCCGGCGACAAGTAGGCAACTCGGCCGAATCGCCCCTCCCCTTTTGGGCGTGAGTTCTGGAATGCACGAATCCAAGACTCGGCCGCAAGGCAAGTTCCATATAATCGAAGGACGAGACAGTTCGAAAGGATGGAACAAGATGGGGTCGAGCAACGCATCGCGCAACGACCACGGAGGCTTCGCTTCTGCCGCCAGGCATGCGAAACGCGCGTTTGACGAGGGCGAAGACGATCTGTTTGCGTTGAGCCTCGACGACGTGATGAGCGATCGCCCTTGGACCGCCGACGAGCCCATGAGCGGCAAAACCCATTCGGCAGGCGATCCTTCCGAGACGGCATCGTTTATCGCCGCGGCGCAGCATCTTGCGCCCGAACCGCCCGTTGCAGATCTCGACGACTTTGCGACCCGTCAGTTTGCCTTCGATTCCTGGGCTGATGCCGATCTGGACGAAACATCTGCCGGCGCGCCGACGCTCGGCGAGCCGGTAAATCCGCTTGTCGCCGCGTCCGCTTCCGAATACGAGCCGGACGACCATGCGCAAGCTATACCCACATCCTCATACACCGATAGCCACACTGACAACGACGATTATTATGGCGACTACTACGCCGCGGAAGAGGTGCCGCGCTTTTTGGATTTCAATCCAGTGGCAAAGATTATCTTTATAGCGATCGTCGTGGTGCTGTTTGGCGTAATCGCATTTGAGGGATTTCAGCTGTTCCGCAGCCCCGTCGAGTCCGAATCGGCAACGCAGCAAAAAGAGAACGAGAGCAACGACTACCTCGACGTCAACAACCTCAAGGGCGACCCCAACGACGGGGACGAGTAGCGAGGGCTGAGGGCGACCACATAGTCAGCGGTGCGCTACGGCTCCAAAAGCCCTGCCATAAAGATGGGCAGATACAGCACGTCACCATCGCGGTGAAGATTGCATTCCGCAAGTACCAGGGCGCGGTCGATGCCGTAGCCCTTCGTCGCGAGTGCGTTGTCGAGCGCCGCATGGGACTTAAAGCTCTTGCCCGATTTGACCTCGATGGCGAGCACTTCCCCATCGAGCGTCTCCTCAACAAAATCGAGCTCGCCAACCTTTTTGGACGTAAAGTAGCGCAATCTGAATCCGTGGGCTTTGAGCTCTTGCGCGACAAAGCCCTCAAACGCCGCCCCCATATTCATGCCAAAGGGGCCTTCTGCCTCTCCATCAAATACCCCTTGGGCAACCTTCTTGGAATACGACGACATGAGCATTCCGGTGTCCAAGTAAAACAGCTTAAACAGATTTCGTTGCTCCCCCAATAAAAGAGGTGCCACGGGCGCCGTTACGTTATACACGGGAAGCGCGACACCTGCCTCCGACAACCAGAGAAAATGATCTGTCACCTGCGAAAAACGTTTGACGCCGTTAATCGACGACAGCTTGAATCGCTTGTTTTTGGAGCCAGCCTCGCTGGGAATCAAATCGTAGATATCGCGAATAACCAAGCGTAGCTCGGGCGGAGCGTACTTTGCGATGTCATCGCGATACAGGGCGTGAAGATCGCGGTGGATGTTTCGGACCTCGTCGACATTGCGCGTCGCCAAGAAGGAATTGACCGCGTCGGGCATGCCTCCCACCACCACATACTGATGGAACAGATCGAGCAAGCGGTCATACAGGTAGCCGGGGAGCTCCTCCTCATCCTTTAGACAGTCCCTGAGCATGTCAAACACGCTGGCACCAACGCCGTTTGCCCAGCAAAACTCCTCAAAGTCGAGGGGATACATCTGGACCTGCTCGACATAGCCCACCGGCAGGGAATCGATGCCCTCGAGCTCAACGCCAAGGAGCGATCCGGTAAGGATGTATCGAAAGTCGCCGCGCTGGACCAGGTATTTGATAAACGTCACTACGTTGGGGCATCGCTGCACCTCGTCGATAACCACGACGGTCTTGTTCGCAACCATCGGCTGCGTCGCAGCGATAGACATGCGCATAAGCAGGTCATCCGCGCTTTTTGCCGCCAAAAACGAATCGCGCACGGACACGTCGGCGATAAGGTCGAACGTCACGACATTTTCGAACGATTCGTTTGCAAAGACGTTGACCAGATATGACTTTCCTACCTGTCGGGCGCCCTTGACCAAAAGAGCCTTGTTAGTCGACGTGGCAAGCCAAGATTCAAACTGTGCTTTCGCTTTTCTCTGCAGCATAATCGCACCCCTTATTACGTGCTGTTTTAGCACTAGGATACACTTTTCCGTAGTTGAATGACGGTCGAATCGACACTTTTCCGTAATTTGGGAGGCTCGAATTTGACACTTTTCCGTACTTTTATAAGGATGATTTCGACACTTTTCCGAATGTTGGCCGAATAATTGCCGCGTAATCAAGCGCCGTCTGCACATCATTTCGCAGGCAACGCTTGATTTGTGTCTGCGCGCGCTGATAGACTCCATCGTGCCCGCAAGGAGCGGGCGCGTTTTATCCAGAGTCGGGGTAGAGAGTTGGCTCCACGATCCCGACGCCAACCGGCCAAGAGGCACGGTGGCCCTGCCAACATCGATGAAAGGAGTCCGTATGGACAATTTCTCCGTGCGCAGTGAGCGCAACTTCCACAATCTGGCAGCCAAGCCAAAACGAATGCATCTTCTGGACAAGCCGAATGGCTACGCCTCGGCCATGGTCAAGAGCAGCCTCTCCCACCAGATGCGCTTTACGGTACAGAAGCTCGAGGAAGAGCTTTGCGCCGCCGGCAATCCGCACGTACTGCAGATCAAGCTGCTCGGAGATGACTCGTGCGAGCCATCCAGCTGGAAGCTCTTCGCCGACGGCGCGTGCGTTGCGGACGGAACCGGCGCCTTTGCCCGCGAGTGCTTCTGCGAGGGCGCCGAGGTGTTTCTGGATCTGTGCCGCGACGCCGTCGAGGCTGACGAGCTGCGCCAGTGGAGTCAGAGGGAGTACGAGCTGCTGAGCGCGGCGCGCGGGATTGCGAGGGCGTAGGTGGGCACACCTACCACGCGATCCCGCGATAACGCCGTTAATCAGGTTGTCCCTACCTGACTCTTTGATTCCATGCCTGGCCATATTGCCGTTCGCCCGTTCGCCTCAACAGCCGCCAACAATGCAACGCTATAATACTTTCAAACGCATTTGTATTGCATTTCGAGCGATGGGAGCGCAGATGCCCGATAGCTACAAGCAGCTCATCAAGAGCAACCCCGACGAGACCGAGATCAGAAGCTTCCTGGTGAACGGCGACCAGGTCTCCGTTACCCTGCGAATTCCCGATACCCTGCGCGACGCTGCGAAGGAGGAAGCGGCCCTGCGGGGCATGAGCTTCTCCGCCTTCGTGCGCACGTGCATGATCGAAGAGCTCGCGAAGAAGGGGGGCGTATAGGCGTGAAGTCGCTAAACAACGTCGGTGCTGAGCGCCTGGGAGACGCCCTCGGCAAATCCATCGACGACGGCGCGAAGCTGTCGATAATCAGCTCGTATTTCACCGTGTTCGCCTACGGGGAGCTCAAGGAGGAGCTCTCCAAGGTCGACGAGGTGCGCTTCCTGTTCAGCGAGCCCACCTTCATCAAGCGCATGGCCGACTCGAAGGAGCCGCGCGAGTTCGAGGTAGCCCGCCGCGCGCGCGAGGTCGGCGTCGGCGGATCGGGGCTAGAGCTCACGCTGCGCAACAACATCAACCAGCGCGCGCTCGCCCGCGAATGCGCCGAGTGGATCCGCGAGAGGGGCGTCTTCAAGTCCGCAAAGACATCCGGCGCCATACAGCCAGGCGGCACCTACGTGGTGGAGAACCCCTCAGGCGACGACCACGCCTTCATGGGCGCCGCCGCAAACTTTACCCAGGAGGGCCTCGGCTACGAGCGCCGCCCGGGAACCGTCACCTGCGTGAGCCACTTCGAGAATGCAACGGAGGCCATCGGCCTCAAGATGATGTTCGAGTCGGTCTGGGACAACCCCGCCATGGTCGAGGAGGTCACCGCGCAGGTGGCCGCCCAGGTCGAGACGCTCTACCGCGAGAATCCGCCCGAGTTCATCTACTTCCTGACCCTGTACCACCTGTTCCGCGACTTCATGGAGGACGAGGACAACGGCATCCGTCCCGGCCTCAAGTTCGAGGAGTCCGTGGTCTGGAATAAGCTCTACGACTTCCAGAAGGACGCCGTCGTGGGCGCCATCCGCAAGCTGGAGAAGTACAAGGGCTGCATCATCGCCGACTCGGTGGGCCTGGGCAAGACCTACGAGGCGCTCGCCGTCATGAAGTACTACCAGGAGCGCAACGACCGTATCCTCGTGCTGTGCCCCAAGCGCCTGCGGGACAACTGGACCCTGTGGACCCAGGACAACGACGACCGCAACCCGCTGGCCGACGACCGCTTCAGCTACACGGTGCTCAACCACACCGACCTGTCGCGCTACCACGGCATGAGCGGCGAGGTGGACCTCGAGCACCTGCGCTGGGGCCACTTCGACCTCCTCGTCATCGACGAGAGCCACAACTTCAGGAACAAGAGCACCGACGCGGACAAGACCGACCGCTATACGCGCCTCATCGAGGACGTCATCAAGTCGGGTCAGCGCACGAAGGTGCTCATGCTCTCGGCCACCCCGGTGAACAACCGCCTGCTCGACCTGCGAAACCAGATCGAGCTCATCACCGAGGGAGACGACGCGTACCTCGCCGATACCGATGGCATCCCGTCGATCACCCACGTGACGCGAGTCGCCCAGCAGAGGTTCAACGAGTGGAGCAAGCTCTCCGACTCCGAGCGCACGACCGAGAGTTTCGTGAACGCGGTGAACGCCGACTACTTCAAGCTGCTCGACGTGCTGACCATCGCGCGCAGCCGCAAGCACATCACGAAGTACTACGGCGCCGCGAGCGGGACCTTCCCGGCGCGCCGGCCGCCCCTGTCGTTCCAGACGCCCATCGACTTGGAAGGCGAGCTGCCGCCGATCGCCGAGCTCAACGACATGATCGCCCAGCTCACGTTCGCCCAGTACCAGGTGCTCTCCTACGTGCGCGCCGACCGGCGCCGCAAGTACGAGGACCGCTACGGGGACACGTGGGGTAAGGACTTCGAGAGCCAGGTCCACCGCACGACGGCAGTGGCCAACCTCATGCGAATCAACGTCCTCAAGCGCATGGAGTCCTCCGTGAACAGCTTCCGCATCACGCTGCGCCGCATCCTCGACGGCTGCATCGACCTGCGTGCGAGGCTCGATGCCGACGCGTCGGGGGTCGCCTACGGCACCGAGGGCCTCGAGGACGGATTCGACGACGACGATGCCGAGGAGTTCGAGGCCGGCGGCAAGGTGCGCGTCGACCTGCGAGACGTCGACGACCTGCGCCTGGGCCAGGACCTCGACTTCGATATACAGGTTCTCCGGGCACTGCTAGCCTACGCCGACGCGGTGACGCCCGAGCGCGACGCCAAGCTCGTGAAGCTGCGCGACTTCATCGCGGGCAAGGTCAGCGAGCCGTACAACCCCGGCAACCGCAAGGTGCTGGTGTTCAGCGCGTTCGCCGACACGACAGCGTACCTCTTTGAGCAGTTGGCACCCCGGTTGAAGCGCGAGCTTGGCATCGAATGCGCCGAGGTTGCGGGCAGCTCCAACCGGACCTACTCGCTGAGGCTCCCCAGGACCACCTTCGAGAACATCCTCGCGAGGTTCTCTCCCGTCTCCAAGGAACTACCGGAGAGACAGAGGGAGCTCGGCGAGATCGACGTTGTCTTTGCCACCGACTGCATCTCCGAGGGTCAGAACCTGCAGGACTGCGATTGCCTGGTGAACTACGACATCCACTGGAACCCCGTACGCATCATCCAGCGCTTCGGCCGCATTGACCGCCTGGGCTCAAAGAACGCGCAAATCCAGCTGGTCAACTTCTGGCCGGACATCGCGCTCGACGAGTACATCCAGCTCGAGGGCCGCGTGAAGGGGCGCATGGCGCTGTTAGACGCGTCGGCCACCGGCGAGGAGAACGTGCTGGAGGCCAAGGGCAACGGCGAGATGAACGACCTCAAGTACCGACGCCAGCAGCTCCAGCAGCTCAAAAGCGAGGTGCTCGACCTCGAGGACATCTCGGGCGGTATCTCGATCACGGACTTCGCCTTCGACGACTTCCGCGTGGAGCTCCAGCGCTACGCCAAGGAACATCCCGGCGCGCTGGAGAACTCGCCGGCGGGCCTCCATGCCGTGGCCCCCATCCCTGACGAGCTCCGTGGTGACGTGAGGCCGGGGGCGGTCTTCTGCCTCAAGCAGAACGACGAGGGCAACGACCCCAGGGACACGAACCCCGTCTTCCCATACTACGTGGTGTACGTGTCGGCCGACGGCGATGTCATGACGAAGCACACCCAGCCCAAGCCGGCGCTCGACATCATGCGCGCCGTCTGCTCTGGGCACCCCGAGCCCATCGCCGAGCTGTGCCGCGAGTTCAACCGTGAGACCCGCGACGGGACGAGGATGGACGCCTACACCGACCTGCTCGACGACGTGGTGGCGGCCATCACCGGGACGCAGCAGGACAAGGGGATCGAGAGCCTGTTCAGCCTGGGCGAGGTCGGCAGCAGCACCGTCATGGGCTTCAACGACTACTCGCTGGTATGTTTCGTGGTGCTGCGATGAGCGGCGTCGACTGGAACGGCATCCTGCGCCTGCCCGAAGCGGCGCTCGCGGGAGGACGCCGCATCCCCAAGACGGTGCTTGCCAAGCAGGCGATGCTCACCAAGACCGAGCAGAAGAGGCTCGACAAGGTTGCGCGCCTCGAGCATTTCGGCACGGTCCAGAAGTCCACGACGCGCATCCCGCCGTACGAGGACGACGAGCGCAACGTGCAGAGCATAGTCTTCCTCCGTTGCGAGATGACAGCCGGGACCATGGCGGTGGCGGAGGTGGCGGAGCTCGTGCACAAGTGCTTCCCGAACCCGACGGTGCTCCTAGTCGAGGCGGGCAACCGCGCGTGCGTGTCGGTCGCCCTCACGCGGAAGAGCCAGGCCGAGCAGGGCGCAACGGTCGTCGACTCCATCGAGGCGACAGGCGCCTTTGACCCGGGCCGTCCGGGATATGCGCCCTTCCTTGACGCGCTCGATTTCGCAAAGCTGCCGCAGGATGACCTGCTGGCCTACCTGCAAGGAATCGCCTGGGCCGTTCGACTATCTCGCTCGATAACCTCGCTCGGGTTTTATCCGATTTGCGCCGATCGCAATCGGGAGCAGCTAGGCAAGCTTATCGCGCGAAGCGATGCCCTTGCTAAGGAGATTTCCGGTAATCGTCAGCGACGACGTGATCGTGGGCTCTCCTTGAACGAGTCCGCCAAATTGCGAGTGGATGCGAAAAGGCTAGAAGCTGAGTTCGATTCAGTCATGGGCTTGATAAAGTCTATCTGTACGTTAGGAGACACAGTTGAGTGAGCTCGATAATTACATCCGTAACGCAAGCGAGACCTTACGTGGCGGGGACAGCTCGGCAATCGACGCCCTCGCACGTGAAATCGTGTCGGCTTTCAATGCAGAAATACCAAACTTATCGCATTACAGAGGAGCAAGGATAACTGGCGGGGATAACCGCCATACCGCCGCCGATCTGCGAAAGTTGATTGGAAAGCTCTGTGTGCTGCGAGATGAAAAAGACCAGGAGCTTTACGGGGCTTATGGGCTAGAGACAATTACGAGCCACATCCATCTGCTCGAGAGGGCGATAGAAGATGGGATTGGAGGCGAAGATCTGAAAGCGGTTTACGAGAAAATCGATAGCATATACGCGAATCGCTATGACTCTTACATTGATGGCCTGTCAGGCTACGCCTACAGAGAGTATGAACCCTGCTCTCAGCAGACGGAGCTCAGAATAGAAAAGCTCAAGGTAATCCGCGACGAGGAATTCCGTAAACTTAAAATCGCGGAAGCGCAGGCCGCAAGTGTAAGCATGGTTCAAAATGCCTCAGCATCTTCGGCGGCTAACGTCCAAGTCACGGTTGAGACAACCTTTGAGCAGATTGATAAATTGCCGGAGACAACGCTTTCTGATGACGACAAGACGCTGCTTAAAGGAATGATTGGCGATCTCAACACGAAAGATAAAAGCAAACGGGATAGCAAGCTTAGTAAACTCCAGAGCTGGCTTGCCGATAAGGGCACTGACGTATTTATCGCTGCCATGCCTTATATAGTGCAACTAATCAAATCACAACTTTTTTAGGAGGAGATCTCGTGAGCGAGATACAGAAGATGAATCTTGCATCAGAAAACCTGGTAGACGACCGCCTGGGCAAGCTCAAGGAATTGATGCCCGAGGTGTTCACCGAAAGCGGGATCGACTTCGACAAACTGAGGCTGGAACTTGGCGACGAGGTCGACGAGGGCCAGGAGCGTTATGCGTTCACGTGGCCCGGCAAGGCCGACGCCATCCGCCAGTCGCAGACCGTAAGCACCGCCACATTGCGCCCCTGCGTAGAGAAGAGCCGCAGCCGTGATGGCGAGGATGGCTCCTTCGACTCCGACAACATCTATATCGAGGGCGACAACCTCGAGGTGCTGAAGCTGCTGCAGCGCGGCTACCACGGCAAGGTCAAGATGATCTATATCGACCCACCCTATAACACGGGGCATGACTTTGTCTACAAGGACAAGTTCGGCAACACCATCGAGAATTACAAGGAACAAGCAGGTCTCGCGAACCAGTCTAATGCCGACGCGAATGGCCGCTATCACAGCGATTGGTGCTCCATGATGTATCCTCGGCTCAGACTTGCCAGGGAACTGCTGAGAGATGATGGCATCATTTTCATAAGCATTGATGACAATGAGGCCGACAATCTTGCAAAAATATGTGATGAGCTGTTTCCCGCGTCTTTGCTTAATCGTTTTTGTTGGATAAGCAACCTGAAAGGAAGGCAAATTGGCGGTCACGGCGCGGCAAAATGCTGTGAAAGCATCTATGTGATTGCTAAAAACGTTGATAGCGCCCCTTCGTTTGTCGGCGATGTCGAGCAGCTGAAAAATCTGATGCCAACAGTGTATAAAGGGTTTAACTACGAAACACTGTCAGATGATTTGGGTACGTATGTGATTAAAAATGAGTTGTATAACTCGAATTCCATCTTCAACGAAGAAACTCGTCCGAATCTTGTTTTTGATATAGGCTGGAACCCCAACACTGGCGATGTTACAACTTGCCCTGTTGCGGGAACTCTGCCTAATGAGTACATCAGAATAGCCCCTCATCGCAATAACGACGGAGTGCATAAATTCCATGCTTGGAGATGGAGCCGAGATGGAGTACAGGATTTTTCGAAACTATTTAATGGCGTTTCTTATTTTGATTACGCAAAACCAGTCGAATTGATTCGAGTTTTGATTGAGGCCTGCGTTGAGCCAGGTGATGTGGTAATGGACTTCTTTTCCGGGTCCGGCACGACTGCCGAAGCGGCTTTCCGTTGCCATATTAAAGATAGCGTTGGTTGTCAGTGGATTCTTGTTCAACTCCCTGAAGAGCTCAAAAAGAGCAGTAAAGCCTTCAAAGATGGCTACGCAACTCTCTGCGACATCGGCGAAGAACGCATCCGCCGCGCAGGCAACAAAATCAAAACCGAACTCGAGGAATCCAACCGTCAAATCAAGCTTAGTGAGGAATCCAAGCGGCTTCCCGACATCGGCTTCCGTGTGTTCGAGCTTGACGATTCTGGTATTGAACGACCTGAGCCTGGTCAGCTTATGCTTGATGTGGTTAAACCTGACCGCACTGAACTTGATATCGTTTTCGAGATGATGCTCAAATGGGGCCTCGAGCTTACGCTGCCCGTCGAGAAGTCCGACGCCGTCGGCTATCCTATCTGGTCCGTCGCGTGCGACGAGCTCGTCTGCTGCATGTCCCGTGGTCTCACCATCGATGCCCTCGAGGCCATCGCCGACATGGAGCCCAGGCGCGTCCTCATCCTCGACTCCGTTCTCGACGATACCCTCAAGCTCAACGCCGTGCAGATTTTCAAGCACGCCGGCGAGCGCATGGGCTGCGAGATCGAATTGAGGACGGTCTAGCATGGCGGCACTCGAGTTCAAGTTCTCATCCAGTCAGCAGCATCAGCTGGAGGCCATCGAGGCAACCTGCGACCTGTTCCGCGGACAGCAATTCGCCAGCAGCGTTTTCTCCGCCGATTCCGGCCGCAAGGGCCAGACGGCAATCGGCGAGCTCATGGTCGGCCACGGAAACGAGCTCCGCGTAGCGCCCGGCCAGCTCCTCGACAACCTGCACGCCGTGCAGGAGGATGGCTGCCTCCCGGCAACCGACGTCCTCACCGATGGGCGCCTGCGAGACTTCACTATCGAGATGGAGACGGGCACCGGAAAGACCTACGTGTACATCCGCTCCATCTACGAGCTGAACCGCCGCTACGGCATCACCAAGTTCGTCATCGTCGTGCCAAGCGTTGCCATCCGCGAGGGCGTCCTCAAGAGCTTCCAGACCACGCGCAAGCACTTCGAGACGCTCTACGACCGCACGCCGCTCGACTACTTCGTGTACGACTCGAAGGACATGGGGCCGGTGGGCAACTTCGCCACGTCGAGCTCTATCCAGGTCATGGTCATCAACATCGACGCCTTCAACAAGGGCCTCGAGAAGGACGGCACCGCGAAGGAGGGCAACCTCTTCCACCGGACCAGCGAGCGGCTCACCGGCGGTTTCAGCCCGCGCGAGCTCGTGAGCGCCTGCAAGCCCGTCGTCATCATCGACGAGCCCCAGAGCGTCGACAACACCAAGCAGGCCAAGGCCGCCATCAAGAGCCTGAACCCGCTGTTCGTGCTGCGCTACTCGGCCACGCACAAGCAGGCCTACAACATGATCTACCGCCTCACGCCGGTCGACGCCTTCGAGCGCCACCTGGTGAAGGGCATCTGCGTGGACTCGATCAAGGCCGAGGCGAACCTCAACGGCGCGTACGTGAGGCTCGAGTCCGTCAAGTCCGACCCGTTCTCCGCCAAGGTGTCCATCGACGTGCGCCAGGCCGACGGCACGCAGAAGCGCAAGGCCGTCACGGTGAAGACCGGCAACGACCTCTACCAGAAAAGCGGCGAGAACAGCGACTACGAGAACGGTTGGGTCGTCAACAACATCGGCGCCGCCGAGGGCGACGAGTTCATAGAGTTCCAGAACGGCGAGGTGCTCGAGTTGGGCGAAGCCATTGGCGACGTCAACGAGGAGGTCGTCAAGCGCGCGCAGATCCGCCGCACCATCGAGGACCACCTGGCCCGCCAGTTCGAGCTGTGGCCGCGCGGCGTGAAGGTGCTCTCGCTCTTCTTCATCGACCGCGTCGACCGCTATCGTGTCTACGAGCCCGAGGTCCACGGCGGCCTGTACGCCCAGATGTTCGAGGAGGAGTACGCAGGTGCCCTGAACTCGAAGGCCCCCAGGCGCGTCGCCAAGGCGGCGGGGATCGGCAAGGGCACGTGGCTCGAGTGCTACGAGGCCGTCGGCGCCCCGCTGGTGCGCGACCCCCACGCCGTGCACCAGGGATACTTCGCCAAGGACAAGAAGGGCAAGTTCAAGGACTCCAAGGGAGCCGCCGGCACCGCCGACGACGCCGGGGCCTTCGAGCTCATCATGCAGAAGAAGGAGACGCTCATCTCCTTCCCGGACGGCAAGGACGCGGACAAGGACGTCTCTTTCGTCTTCAGCCACTCCGCGCTCAAGGAGGGCTGGGACAACCCCAACGTGTTCCAGATCTGCACGCTCGTCGAGACAAAGGACAACCTGACCAAGCGCCAGAAGATCGGCCGCGGTCTGCGCCTGTGCGTGAACCAGGATGGCGAGCGCCTGTACGACCCAGAGGCGAACGTGCTCACCGTCATCGCGAACGAGAGCTACGACGACTTCGCCAACGGCCTGCAGAAGGAGCTTGAGGCTGAGGACTTCAAGTTCGGCGTCATCACTCCGGAGAGCTTCACGAAGGTCACGGTCAAGGGCGATGATGGCGTCGAGGAGCGCCTGGGCTACGAGAAGTCCAAGCAGGTCTACGACCACCTCGTCGCGACCGGCATGGTCGACGGCAAGGGCGCGGTGACGCCCGAGCTGAAGGCGGCCGCCGAGGAGGGCAAGGTCGAGCTCCCCGCCGAGCTCGAGCCTGCCAAGGAGCAGGTCGAGGCGATCATCATCCACAAGTCCCAGAGGGTCCAGATCCGCGACAAGGCCAAGGAAGTCTCGGTCGAGCTGCAGAAGGACGTCACGCTCGACCCTGCGTTCCGGGCCCTGTGGGAGCGTATCCGCCAGCGCACGCGCTTCCAGGTCGAGGTCGACTCCGGCAAACTCATCAAACGCGCCATCGAGGCGGTCGACGGCATGCTCGCCGTGCGCCCGCCCCAGGTGACGAGCGAGCGCGCGTCGCTGGGCATCGACGACGCAGGCGTGAGTGCCGAGGGCACGGGCACCTCCGTGGTGCCCGTTTCGGGAAAGGTGAAATACGACCTTCCCGACCCGATCGCAGAGCTTCAGGACGCCGTCGGGCTCACCCGCGGCACCATCAAGGCAATTCTCGAGGGCTGCAGCCGCTTCGACGAGTTCGAGGTCGACCCCGCGACCTTCCTCGCGCAGGTCGGTGATAAGATCAACCGCGTAAAGAACGACCTCATCGCCCAGGGCATCAAATACGTGCGCCTTCCCGAGGATGAGTGGTACACAATGCACGACCTTGAGCTCGACGACTACACGGCCTATCTCGGGCAGAATGCATGGAAGCCGGACATGACGAGTAAGAGCCTGTACAACTACGTGGTCTACGACTCGGCAGGGGTCGAGCGCTCCTTTGCCGAGGCTCTCGACAAGCAAGAGGAGGTGCTCGTTTTCGCGAAGCTCCCTTCGACGTTCAAGATCGACACGCCGCTCGGCAGCTACAACCCCGACTGGGCGTATGTCGAGGAGGCTGACGGCGAGCGCCGCATCTACTTCGTGACCGAGACCAAGGGCGGAAAGAACGGCGAGCCCGCCCTGCGCGACGCGGAGAAGATCAAGATCGGCTGCGCCAAGAAGCACTTCGAGGCGCTTGATCTTGGAAACGACTTCCACTACAACGTGCGCACAACGTACCAGTACGAGGCGGTGAGAGCTTAGAGATGCTTAATCAGCTCATCAACGTTGACTTGCATATACACTCAAAAGCGAGTGCATATAAAGAGCCGAAAGGTTTGGTTAGCGAATGCGATAGTGAGCACAGTCATGTGCTTTTATCCGCGCTAAGGGAGAACAACATCACGTTGTTCTCCATAACCGACCACAACCGTTTCAACGATCAGCTGTATGAGGCTTTGTATTCGAAAATCGAATCAGACCACCTCGGGCTGTCCCTTCTTGCTGGTGTTGAATTTGATGTTAAGTTCGAACCAGATCGCGACATCGCACATGTCATAACGATCTTTGATGCGAAGTCGCCTGATGATCGGCTTCGCATCAAAAGGGCCATAGAAAAGAACTTGATTAAAGATAAGGGCGGCTATTACGACATCCCATCATTCGAGGCGCTTCTTAAGCAGATAAAACTGAATACGATCCTGATTGCTCATCAGCATTCAGGCTTCAATGGCAGCCAGAAAAAGAGATCGCTCGGCAGAGCGACCGATGGCCTGAACGCCTATAAGTTCGGATACATTGACGCACTTGAATACAACAAACCCGTCGTACAGGGGATTCTTCGGAGCGAGCTTTCCGATTTAGAGCTTCCGGCACGGATGGTGATTGGCAGCGACTGCCATCAATGGTCTTGCTATCCAAAGCATGATGAAGCGGCAGAAGCCAAGGAAGCCTTTTGCACAAAAATGCGAGCGCTGCCCACCTTCAAAGGCTTGCTGATGGCGCTTACGTCTCCGCATACGCGCTTGCGGGCGGGTACCTACGACATGCGCCCCGATTACATTTCTGAGATCAAGCTATGTGGGGCTACCATCCCAATGAGTCCTGGGATTAACGTAATAATAGGTGAAAACGGAATAGGTAAATCGTCTCTGCTGACACTTCTGGCCGAGCAATCTCCGAAGCAAAAATGGGTGAAAACGCTCAAGAGCAGAACTGAGTTTTCCTGCAACAGACATCCGGATAAGGCAAGCCTTATATTCGTTTCGCAAGGTCAGCTTCAAGGTGATTACAACAAAAACGGCAAGGTGTTCGACGACAGTCTATTTGAAGAGGTCTCTAACAGCTCGTTCGAAGATGCGGTTCGCAATTTTTCTTCTAGTCTGAAATCAAGAATTGCGGCAAACATCAATGCTGCAACGAAATTGTCTGCTGTCGGAGAATCTGCGCTTACATTGCAGCCAAGCCTGGAAGGTACAACTTACTCATTCGTCGTTTCCTGCCCAGAAGACTTCACCAATGTGACAAACAAATGGACTGCACCCAACCAATCGTTGTCCACCATCACAACCAAAATCGACACCGAAATTGGAAGGGGGCCCAACTACTACACCGATGAAGAGATCAAACACCTGCAAGAGGCAAAGCGCCAGCTTGAAATCGTATCCTCGAGAGTCAAGGATTCCTTCGAGGAAGTCAATTCGGAAGCGTTGGTTAAAGGCGTTATATCAAACTCCATCAAGGCCTACGATCAACGAACCGAACAACGTAGCAGCGAAGAAGATAACGAAAAGGCCGCTTATAAAAAAGCGAAGCGCTCTTTTGTCGACGACGTTGTTTGGCTTGCCCAACAAAACAGTGTCGAAAAGAATCCGCCCGTCTTTCCGGTGCTAGACAATGGCGCAGGAGTTTCCCAAAAGCCGAGTCAAGGATTTAAGTTCGTTCGGCGTGCGAAGTATTCCGACTCTTCCGACCTCTTAGGAGATTTCCTCCAGTGCTTCAACAAAGCATATCAGGATTTAGGCAAGCTGCTTTCGATCCAGTCTGTGGAAGATATAACCAGTGCGATACCGAGCTGTGCAAAGCCTTGGGAAACGTCATTCGATACCATGGTCGATAAGTTCATAAAAGCTCAGGAATGCGTAACCGACACAATTTTGGACGTCGAAAGCGCAAAGATGGGGAATACTCTTGGCGAGATGTCGTTAACGTACTACAGATACGTCACAAGCGCCCAGGCGTCGCTATCCGTCTTCATGGCCGATCAGCCAGAAGACAACATCTCAAACAATAGAGTGAGTTCCCATTTAACAGATTATTTTAACGGTCTCCGCTTAAGATCCCAGGTCATCATTGTCACGCACAGTCCTCTTCTCGTAGTCAATCAGGACGCTGATAATGTAATCGTTCTAAAGCAAGGGAAAGAAAAACCTCTAGATGTTTCTTTTGGCTGCCTTGAGTCAAACGACAAAGGAGTGATTCTTGAGGAAGTTGCTAACATTATGGACGGCGGCATAGAGGCTATACGCAAGAGAATGAGGGCATATGATGCGATTGATTAAACTTGAGGGCATTGGAAGCGGCATTTCGATGCAGGTCGGAAACAACGCTCCCACCGTGTTTCCGCTGGCGGATGACATAAAGGCAACGGAGTTGTTTAAGGCGCTCGATTTCCATCAAGGCTGCCAATACAAGGTTGAGTGTGGTGCTTCTGGTGAGCTGGCTCCTGGCGCCTTCGATGGTTTTTGCGGACTAATTGAAGATATAGTTCAAGGCATTAATAAGATTAGCGATTCATCCGATGAAACTGTCACCAAGCTTTCGGGTGAAGAGTCTATGCCTGACTAAAAGAACCTGACTCCATCATGCCTGAAGACATGACAGAAAGCTGTTTTTCAAGCGCGTGATGAAACCGCCTTTGGTTCGAAACACTAAGAATGAAACGTTAAGCTCTCCTCATTCCAAAGATACTTGCGTTGTCGGCATCGGCAGCCGAGTTGGTTGCGTTCAACGTTACCGATGCTAAGGGTCTGGAGTATTAAGAGGCTAAGCGGTGTATTGACGAAATTGACCCGCCAAGAATAACCGCAAAGGATAGATAGGTCTTTAAGGATGGATGCAGGAAAATCTACGATAAGTGGCGTGTTCAACGGATCGCGCCTGCTCGAAATACCATTTTACCAAAGGGCGTACGTCTGGGGGGAAGAGCAATGGGAGCGCTTCCTCGGCGACATGGAGTTCGTCACCGCCTCGAAGCGACCCTATTTTCTTGGCTCCATCATTCTGAAGCAAGCCTCCTCCGGCAATACCTGGTCCGAGGTCTCCGAGATTCGCACCGTCATCGATGGCCAACAGCGACTCACGACCATGGTCATCTTTTTCAAGGCACTCTGTGCGAAAAACGGCACCAACAATTTGTTCGAGCGAGATTTCGTCCTGGAGACTGGCCAAGTCGCCTTGAAGCATGGCAAGTTCGATCATGAGGATTTCGAGAAGGTCGTCAATGCCACAGGCTGCGAGCCCGTCGAGGGCTCCTCGGCCATCATCCGCGCCTACAACTACTTCCTCAAGAACATCGACCCAGAGAAGGTCGACAGGAACACGATCAAGTCGAACGTCCAGTTCGTCTGCATCGACCTTACCGAGGGCGAGGACGAGCAGCAGATATTCGACACCATCAACTCGCTCGGGGTGCGCCTGACGACGGCGGAGCTCCTCAAGAACTACTTCTTCAACCGCGAGAACGAGCAGGCGTTCAAGGAGTGCTGGGAAGACGTCTTCGAGCCCACGGCTGAGAAGAGGGAGTATTGGGAGCAGGAGATCGTTACCGGGCGCATCAAGCGCACGCTCGTCGACCTCTTCTTCGACGCGTTCCTCCAGATCCTGGTCCAGGACAAGAGGCGTGGCGTCACGACCGAGGACAAGCTCTTCTATTCGCGCACGTCCAACCTCTTCCAGTCCTACAAGGACTTCATCGGCAGGTACTGCAACGGAGACAAGGACGAGATCCTCAGCAGCATGAAGGCGTATGCCAAGGTGTTCGAGTCCACGTTCGACCCAAGCTGCTGCGACGCGGACATCCCCTCCGCCCCCGGCATCGAGCGCCTGAACGTGCTCATATTCGGCCTCAAGAACTCGACGCTCATCCCGTACGTGCTCTACGTTCGCAAGAACGCGGAGTCTTCGGGCGAGGAATCCGAGGTCTTCGCCCTGCTTGAGACCTACATCATCCGCCGAACGCTGGTTCAGGCGACCACGAAGAACTACAACAGGCTGTTCACCTCGCTGATCCTGAACGAGGTGAAGGACGCGGAGGCGCTGAGGAAGGCTCTCGAAGCCAATGACGAGGCGACGACATACATGCCCGGCGACGCCGAGGTTCGAGCGGCATTCGAGGAATCATGTCTGTACAACCTCCAGTCCAAGGGCGTCCTCTATCTGCTGGAAAGCGCCATTCGCCCAGACATGAGCAGCACAGCCCTGCTCGGATTCAACCAGTACACCCTCGAGCACATGATGCCCAAGAAGTGGCGAAACAAATGGGGAACCCTCGACGACGAAGCCGCCACGCGAAGGGACCGGAAGCTCCTCACGCTCGGCAACCTCGCCATCATCACGCATTCGCTCAACGCCTCCATCCGCGACGCCGATTGGACCACCAAGAAGCAGGGAAAGGGATACAAGGACGGCCTTGCCCTCTGCGCCGCCGGCCTTGCGACCATGGCCGATGCCTTGGAGAAGAAGACTTGGGACGAGGACGACATCGCCGAACGCGCAGAATGGCTTGCGGACAAGGCGTTGGAGGTCTGGCGCTAAGCCCTACATGCGCCCCATCTCGAAGATATCTACACAATCACTTCCTCAGAACCATCGCCCGTCTCGGCATTTTCCTCTACCACCTTGAAAATTGTGACGTTGTCGGGTCCGATGACAATCGTGTCAGCCTCATTGAAGGCGAAGTTTATCGTTTCGAGCTCCTCCTCATTTCGATCGGCAATTTCTCGGACAACGTTTTCGTTTGAGACCACATCCTGCAGCTTTGCGCGCTTCTCAGAGATGTCCGCCTTCGCCTTAGCGCGCATGCGCATCGGGTTGAGGCGGTTCACGTTTTTCCCCGCTTCGCGGAGTAGCCCCAGGACAACATTCTCGACCTCACGGTCGTCTTCCGAGCGCTCAGCGATAGCGAGCGGTTTTCCTCCCACTTTGGAGATTTTCTCCGAAAGGGCGAGCCTCGCTTCCCCTCGAACGGAAGAAAACCCGTCCGCCATCCGTCTTGTTATTTGCCCGTCGGTTTCAATTCTCTGCCTCGTGTAGTCGCCCTCGAAACGCATGCCTATCTGCTGAGCCATAACGAAAAGCTGGAATGCCACGGCGGCTCGCGTTTCCATCGCGGAGAGCTTCTCCGCCTCCTCGGCTATCTTTTCCGCCGAGAGGCGCTTCCTTGCCCGCACCTCGGCTGAAAAGTCCTTCATGCACTCGAGCTCATAGTTCCACGCCGTGTTTGCCTCATGCTGTGCGTCCTCAATAATCTGCAGCGCGACTTGACGCTTCTCGGCGCTGGCGCCGTACTCCTGGCACTTGAGAGTAAGGCGATCAAGGGCGTCATATGCTGCTTTGAGCTCGGCATTGCGCTCGCGCTGCATATCTCGCTGAATCGCCTCGATGCCGGACTGAAGACCGTCGAGTTTCTCGTTTATCTGGTTCATATACGCCATGCCCACCGCCACCGCGGCACCCTGAAGCGCAAGGTTTGCCACCGCAGCGGGTTGAAGACCAGCCTGCTTGATACCAGCCATCTCGTTGAACTTACCATCACTGTCAAAACTGGAAAGGAGCTTATAACCATCCCATTCGGGTGCCTTGCGTGAGCAGAGGTCCGCCCAGCCCACGCCCTCTGGGAACCTGACCGTCGCCATGCCGATCTCGTTAACGCCCTGTGCGACGTTGGCGCCAAACGGTATGAGAGCATCTGCCGCGATAGCAGCCTTGCTTCCTACAGGAAGCCTAACGGTCCTCACTGCAGAATCCTTGAGAGCCGCCAACTCATTTTCGGATATGCTCGAGAGAGTTTGCTCCTGTGCGAGCTCGATGGCGGCAACGTCATTGGCGGATTCATCGGCCTCTTCGGTACCGAAGAGGCGGTCTAGGAAAGACATAAGGCAGCTCCTAATGGGACGGATGTAGTTGCGGTTATTATCCCACCGCCGTCGAGGTCAGAAGGCGGGAGAACGCATCGGCTCTCGTAGCGGCAGAGCGCGCGGCGAAGGTCAAACAAACGAGAGCGGTGTCCATACCTGACACCAGAGTTAAGTCCATCCTGATGACGGAGAGGGACCAAAGCTAATTAAGCCTACAGGTAGGGCAGCATGAAAATGGCGGGCAAATAAGATAACTGGCCCCGCAAGCCCACTAACAGCGCCTTCGGCGATTGAATCTCGGCACTATTCAGCCCATGAAAATGGCGTGTAAAAAGAATTTGGGCTCGATGACTTGAGTCAGGGTTCATTCCGGAGCCCTGCCTACCTCCCCTCCGCCTTCAGCTTCAGCAGCAGGTCGCCCAGCTCGGGGCACTTGCTAGAAAGGCACGTCTCGGCTCGCTCGCCCATCCCCCACCGTTGGCGGACTTCCTGGGCGCGCGGGCTCACGTGGTAGTCCCCGTCCATCACCTGCTTGAGCAGCTTGGCGCTCACGCGCGCATCGGCTAGGGCGCTGTGGGCGTGGCCCGTCGACTCGTCGAACTCGATGCCAAACCACATTGCCGCGTCACCCAACGAAACGCGCCCATGGCTGCCCACATCCATGATCGAGGTGTAAAACGCCTGCAGGTCGGCCCAGTCCGTAGGAAATGCGGAAAGGTCGATGCGCTTTGCCTGGCACTCGGTCAAAAGCTGTCGACGGTCCGTCCCGCTCCAGCAAACTATCTGGGCGGAGTATCGACCGATCCAATCGCCGAGCCTTTTGATCACCATGTAGAGCGGATCGGCCATCGCGGTGTCCACGGCCGATATCCCCGTGAGCTCGCGGACGGGAAACGCAACGCCTTCGGCAAATTCCGTCTGCACAAACTGCGAGAACTCGCCCATAACGTTGCCGTGGTAATCGAGCTTGACGGCGCCGACCTCGATAATCTCATTGCGCAGCCCACGGCGCTGGCGTTGCTTTGGCACCGGCGCAAACTCAAAGTCCAGCACAATCTGGCGCGCAAAGTTCGTCGTATCGATAGCCGAGATACCCGGCGTCTTTTCAGCTGACACGGTTATGGCCTTTCTCCGTTGCCTGCCGCTTGCTACATAGGCGGCTACATTGCCGTAAGGATAGGCGCCCGCGCGGACATGAAAGCGGGGCGCAATGCCACGCGCGCCAGGCACACGCCATACAGTCGACCCCAAGAGCGCCGCCCACTCTATTCAAATGGATGAAAAAGATTTAGGCCCGGTGACTTGAATCAGCGGTCATCCCGGGCCCATCAGAGCTCACAGAGCTCTTGGTTGCTTTGGTCTCGCTTTTCACAGCGTTTGTCGGGCTTTCCGAGGCACTCAAGCAGTGTTCGAAGCATAAAAAGAGGGGTCGACGCCGTTAAGGCATTGACCCCTTAATCTAAGCAACGGCGCTGCCCAGTATTCCACCACTTGGGCTGCCGTCAGCGTTTTTTTACCCACGGGACAAACCCTTTGAAGTGCGGCTTGGCGCCGCGTGACGTCGGCGGACGAGGCGATACGTCCGCCGACGAATAGCACCAAATTGGTTACTTCTTGCTCTCGGGCAAGACCAGATCCACAGCGGCATCCTTGGCGGCATCGATGTGCTGAGCCACGACCGGCGTCTGCGGAAGAATCAGGTTAAGGACAATGGCCATGATGGCGGTGGGGGTTACGGCATTGGAGCCGATGACGGTGGAAACCCAGGTGGGCATACCCTCGCCGGCAAGGCAACCGCTGGCCATCCAGATACCCAGGCCAAAGACGACGGAGGTACCGACGATGGTGGTAGTGCGCTGCGTAAGGCCCTCGCGGGTGAACATGCGCACGCCGTTCATGGTGATGGTGCCAAAGACGCCGACGGTCGCGCCGCCGATGACGGGCTGCGGGATAGCGGAAAGGACGGCAGAGAGCTGCGGGAACAGGCCGGCGATGGCAAAGACGGACGCGATGATCACAAAGACCCACTTGTTGACGACCTTGTTGGAGCAGATGATGCCCACGTTCTGGCCAAGGGCGCTGGTGGGAAGACCGCCCAGCAGGCCGCCGGCCATAGAAGTGAGGCCCTGAGACACGATAGCGCCGGAGAGCTCGCGCTCGGTGGGCATGCGGTCGATGGAGCCCAGGCAGGCGGCGGAGACATCGCCGATAACCTGGATGGCAACCATGGGGAACACGACGGCGAGGGTAATGCAGACCTCGGGATCAAACTCGAGCGCGTAGGGCATGAGCTTGGGAAGGGCGAAGACCTGAGCGGTGGCGACGCTAGAGAAGTCGATCATGCCAAAGGGGATGGAGACGATCATGCCAACGATCATGCCAAAGAACACAGATCCCAGCTTGAACGTACCCTTGCCAAAGTTGGCGAGCGCAAAGACCACGGCGAAGGTGATAAGAGCGACGCACCAGGCCTGCGGGGTGCCCCACAGCGGCGTGCCCATACCGCCGGCCATATACTTGACGGCCGTGGGATACAGGGAGACGCCGATGGAGAAGATGACCGTACCGGTCACGACGGGCGGGAACAGCCACTTAATCTTGCTGTAGGCCAGACCAAAGAGGACCGCGACGGCACCGCCGACAATCTCGCCGCCCAGCAGCGCACCAAAGCTAAAGCCCGAGGCACCCATGGCCTGC